>Ga0197143_1000039_pt1 | contig 142343 bp, 138 predicted proteins | sample GBS70_MetaG_FD_148603 | JGI IMG/M metagenome (GOLD analysis project Ga0197143, IMG submission 148603) | Sediment microbial communities from Great Boiling Springs, Gerlach, Nevada, United States - GBS 70_MetaG | ecosystem: Environmental > Aquatic > Thermal springs > Hot (42-90C) > Sediment... | reverse complement strand
GCCCACGACCCTGCTCGCCATGGTCGATGCGGCGATCGGCGGCAAGACGGGCGTCGACCTCCCCGCCGGGAAGAACCTCGTCGGTGCCTTCGCCCAGCCCGCTGCCGTCCTCATCGACCCCGGGGTGCTCGGCACGCTCCCGGAGCGCGAGACTCGCGCCGGGCTTGCCGAGCTCATCAAACATGGGCTCATTCTCGACGAAGCGCTCGTTGCCGACCTCGAACGGGTGGGCGGCGACGTGCGGGCGCTGGTTGGGGAGGAGTTCATCGCCCGCAGCGTCGCCATCAAGGCGGCCATCGTCTCGGCCGACGAACGCGAAGCCGGCCTCCGTTCGTTGCTGAATTACGGGCACACCATCGGTCACGCTCTCGAGGCGGTCACGGGGTATACCCGATACCTGCACGGGGAGGCCGTCGCGGTCGGCATGCACGCTGCGGGCCGTATCGCCGTTTCGATGGGCATGCTCTCCCCGGAGGCACTCGAACGCCAGCAAGCGCTGCTGCGCGCGGTAGGCCTTCCCGAGCGAGCCCCCGACGTCCCGCTCGGCCCGGTGCTCGAGCGCACGCTCCTCGACAAGAAGGTGCGTGGCGGGCGTGTGCGCTGGGTCCTGCTCGAGCGCATCGGCCGGGCGGTCCTCCGTGGCGACGTGCCAGAGAGCATCGTCCGCGAAGCGGCGGCCGGGGTCCTCGGGGCATGATCGCCTTCGAAGTCCTCGCCGGGCCTGGCGAACCCGTTGCCCCCCGTCGTGGAAGGCTGCTCACGCCCCGCGGCTGCGTCGAAACCCCTGCCTTCATGCCTGTGGGCACGCTCGCGACCGTGAAGGCGCTGCTCCCCGAGGAGGTGGAAGCAGCCGGGGCGGAGATGATCCTGGTGAACGCCTACCACCTCTACCTCCGCCCAGGCCACCGGCTCATCGAACGCTTCGGTGGAATCCACCGCTTCATGGGGTGGTCCCGCCCCATCCTCTCCGACAGCGGCGGTTTCCAGGTGTTCAGCCTCGCCCGATTGGTGCGCGTCGACGACGCGGGGGTTCGCTTCCGCTCCCACATCGACGGGAGCGAGCACTTCTACACGCCCGAGCTCGCCGTGGAGGTACAGCAGGCACTGGGCGTCGATATCGCCATGCCCCTCGACCACGTCGTCCCCGGCGGGAGCCCCGAGCCGGACGCCCGGGATGCCGCCGAGCGCACACTGCGCTGGTTCGAACGCTGCCGCCGCGCCGCCGGGGACCTCCCGCTCTTCGCCATCGTGCAAGGGGGCGTGTACCCGGAGCTGCGGCGCTGGCATGCGCGAGCCCTCGCCGCCCTCGATGCCCCCGGCTACGCCATCGGCGGGCTGAGCGTCGGCGAACCGAAAACGGAAATGTGGCGGACACTCGAGCTCACCTGTGCCGAACTCCCCGCGTCGAAGCCTCGCTACCTGATGGGAGTCGGGTCGCCCGAAGATATCGTCGAAGCTGTCGCCCGGGGTGTCGACATGTTCGACTGCGTCCTCCCGACACGCCTCGGTCGGAACGGGGGCCTCTTCACGGACGACGGCCGCGTGAACATCCGCAGCGCCCGCTTCGCGGAGGCCGAAGGGCCCGTCGACCCCGATTGCGATTGTCTCACCTGCCGCCGCTTTCCGGCCGCTTACCTCCATCACCTGTTCCGGAACGAGGAGCTCCTCGGATACCGCTTGGCCACCATCCACAACCTTCGCTACCTAGCTCGCCTCATCGGCCGCATCCGCGCGGCCATCGAGCAGGGGAGGTTCCTCGCGTTCGCTGCGGAGTTCCTTGCCCGCTACCGGCCGGCTGACGAGGCCGTTCGTCTTGCTCAGCGGGAAAAGTGGCTCGAGCGGAAGGCACGCGCCTCCGGACCGTAGCGCAGCGGCGCGGTATGCTGGGCCACCGGGCGGTGCCGATCCGCTCGTTCGCCCACCAATCCTTCCTCGGGAGTCCCCATGGCTGTCCTCCTCGATGAGAACACCCGCTTGCTCGTGCAGGGCATTGGAACCGAAGGCACGAACCACATGCGCCGCTCCATCGCTTATGGGACGAAGGTGGTGGCTGCCATCCATCCCCGCCGGGGCGGCGAAGAGCAGGACGGCGTGCCCATCTTCACCACCGTCGACGAAGCGGTGCGGAAGACCGGCGCCAACGCCAGCGTGATCTTCGTGCCGGCGCCCTTCGCGGCCGACGCCATCCTCGAGGCAGCGGCGGCGGGGCTTCCGCTCATCGTCTGCATTACCGAGGGCATTCCGGTCCTCGACATGGTGAAGGTGAAGGCGGCGCTTCGCGGCTCCTCCACCGTGCTCATCGGCCCGAACTGCCCCGGGGTCATCACGCCGCGCGCGCGGGCACGCGCTGGCATCATGCCGGTCGATGTGTTCATGCCGGGCCGCGTCGGCGTGGTCAGCCGTTCGGGAACGCTCGTGTACGAGGTGGTCGCCCAGCTCACGAAGCTCGGCATCGGTCAGAGCACCTGCATCGGCGTCGGCGGCGACCCCGTCATCGGCACCCGCCAGGCGGAAGCCGTCCGCATGCTGAACGAAGACCCGGAGACCGATGCCATCGTCCTCGTGGGCGAAATCGGTGGCAGCGCCGAGCAGGAAGCCGCGGCCTACATCCGCGAACACGTCAAGAAGCCGGTTGTCGCGTTCATCGCCGGCGCGACCGCGCCCGAGGGACGCCGGATGGGCCACGCGGGCGCCATCATCTCGGGCGACGACGCGCGTGCCGAGAACAAGAAGGCCGCGCTCCGGGCAGCGGGTGCCTACGTGGCTGATTCTCCGGCCGAAATCGGCCTCACCATGAAGCGCGCCCTCGAGGAGCGGGGTCTCCTCTGACAAGCTTCCGGCACGGGCCTCTGGGGGCGGTACACTGACGCTGACACCCCACGAGGAGCGTGCACCGATGGGCGACCTCGAAGCGGCCTCCGCCGCCCTGCTGCGCCATCCCTACGGCATCTTCCTGGTCGGTTCGCGCGCCGGCGACCGCCTCAACCTCATGACGGCGAACTGGGGCACGCAATGCTCCTTCGAGCCGAAGCTCTACACGGTCTTCATCGAGCGGGACGCCTACACCCGTCGCCTCATCGACGATGGCGGCGTCTTCTCCATCAGCCTGCTACCTGCCGACTCGGAAGACGTCGTTTCCCATTTCACCAAGCCGGCGGAGGTCGTGGGCAACAAGCTGGGAGAGTACGAGTACTTCCCCGGCCCCGAAACGGGCGCGCCCGTCTATGCCGGCGCCGTCGCCTGGTTCGAGTGCCGCGTCGTCGAGAAGCGGGAGACGGGTGACCACGTCCAGTACGTGGGCGAGGTGGTGAACGGCGGTGTCCCCAGCGGGGAGCCCGCCTGGACGCTCCAGGAGCTCGGCTGGGATTACGGCGGTTAGGCTGACACGAATCATTGGTGTCAGAAGCCTGACGCGACGTTCGCCCCTCCCGTAGAATCGGACGCCACACAGCGTCTGCATCCGGGGGGTCGCGATGCTTCTTCAGCCGTACCGTGTCCTCGATCTCACGGATCACGGCGCCATGATCGCCGGACAGATGCTCGGCGATCTGGGCGCCGACGTCATCCTTGTCGAGCCGCCGGGCGGGGCCGAGCTGCGCCGAATCGGGCCTTGGTTTCGGGACGAGCGGGACCCGAACCGCAGCCTGAACTTCTGGTCGTTCAATCGCAACAAGCGCAGCGTCGTGCTCGACCTCGCCAACAGCGACGCCGACCGCGAAACGTTCCGCCGCCTTGTCGCGACGGCCGACATCCTTATCGAGTCGTTCGCGCCCGGCACGATGGATTCGTGGGGTCTCGGCTACGAGGCCCTTTCCCGCATCAACCCGCGGCTCGTCTACGTCGCGATAACCCCCTACGGTTCGACCGGTCCCAAGGCTGGCTGGCCCGCGGCCGACCTGACCGCCCTCGCGTCCTCGTGCGTGCTTCTGATGACCGGGGACGATGACCGCCCTCCGGTGGCGCTCGCCGTTCCCCAGGCGATGCTGCACGCGGGCGCCGATGCTGCGGCAGCCGCTCTCGTGGCCCTCGCCGGCGCCGTCCGCGATGGCGCGGGGCAGTTCGTGGACGTCTCCGCGCAGACCTCGGCGATGGCCGCCACGCAAGCGACCGTCCTCGCACACGGTCTCGGCGAGGTGGAGACGCAGCGCCTTGCTGGCGGCGTGCGGTTCGGTCCCTTCCCGCTGAAGTTCGTACACCCCGCCGCCGACGGCTACGTCTCGGTGACGTTCCTTTTCGGCAACGCCATGGGCCCCTTCTCCCGCCGGCTCATGGAGGTGATGTACGAGGAGGGCATCGTCGACGAGGCGACGCGCGACAAGGACTGGATCGGCTACACCAACCTCCTCCTCTCCGGCCAGGAACCGATCAGCGAGCTCATCCGCTGCAACCAGCTCATCAGCGAGTTCACCAAACGGCACACCAAAGCCGAGCTCTTCAAGCTCGCCTTCGAGCGGGGGCTGCTCATCGTTCCCGTGGCCACCATGGAAGACCTCGCCAACTCGGAGCAGCTTGCGGCCCGCGACTACTGGGTCGACGTCGAACACCCTGAGCTCGGGACGAAGGTTCGCTATCACGGCCCCTGGGCACGCTTTTCGAAGGCGCCAATGGAGACCCGGCGGCGCCCACCCCTCCTTGGCGAACACACCGCCGAGGTGAAGGCCGAGGCTCAGCGTGTACCAGCAGCCGCTGCGGTCGACCCGCCTTCACCCACCCCGCTCAGGCCGCCGCTGGAAGGGGTGAAGATCCTCGATTTCATGTGGGTCGTCGCCGGACCGTGGGCCACCCGCGCCCTGGCGGACTACGGCGCGACCGTGGTGCGGGTGGAAAGCACGACGCGCGTCGACACCGTCCGCACCATCGGGCCCTTCAAGGACCGCCAGCCGGGCCCCGAGCGCACCGGTGCTCACCACACGGTGAACGCCAACAAGTACACGATGACGCTGAACCTGTTGCATCCCAAGGGGCGCGAGCTTGCCTTGCGCCTGGTGCAATGGGCCGACGTGGTCTGCGAAAGCTTCACGCCCGGGTCGATGGCCAAGATGGGCCTCTCGTACGACGACCTCCGCAAGGTGAAGCCCGACATCATCATGCTCAGCTCCTGCCTCAACGGGCAGACCGGGCCGTATGCGACCCTGGCCGGATACGGAACCATGGGCGCCCAGCTCGCTGGGTTCGGAGAGCTGGCCGGCTGGCCCGACCGACCGCCTGCGGGTCCCGCCGGTGCGTACACCGACTACGTGGTGCCGAAGTTCGAGGTAGCAGCCATCATGGCTGCCCTCGACTACCGGCGCCGGACGGGGGAGGGACTCCACATCGACTTTTCGCAGGCGGAGGCCGCCATCCACTTCCTCGGGCCTGCTCTCCTCGACTACCTTGTGAACGGGCGGCTCTGGCAGCGGCAGGGGAACGCTTCTCCTTGGTACGCGCCCCATGGCGTGTATCCCGCTGCCGGAAGCGACCGCTGGGTGGCGATCGTCTGCCGCACCGATGTCCAATGGCAGGCGCTCTGCCGTGTCCTCGGGCGAGATGACTGGGCGGCGGATGTGCAGCTCGCGTCGGTGGAGGGCCGCCTTGCCCGCCGGAACGAACTTGACGAGGGCATCGCCGCCTGGACGGCCGAGCGGGAGCCGGCGGAGATCGAGGAGCTGTTGAACGCGGCGGGCGTCCCGGCCCACCGCGCTTCCAGCAGCGCCGACGCTTTCGCCGACCCGCAGCTGGCCCACCGGGGGCATTTCGTAACGGTCACCCACCCCGAGCTAGGCCCGATTCCCGTGGAGAACGCCCGCTGGCTCCTGAGCCGTACGCCGCCCGAAGTCCGCTGGCCGGGCGGGACCTTCGGCCAGCACAACGAGTTCGTGCTCCGGGAGATCCTCGGCCTCAGCGACGACGAGGTCGTGGAGTACGTCGCCTCGGGCGCGCTCGACTAGCGCGAAGCACCGCGGAACCTGACCGGGGCGCGCGGCGGGCGTACAATCCCGCCATGCTGCAGCGAAGCGTTGTTGCCGGCCGCACCGCTGTCTTCACCGAGTCGGTGATCCGAGAAATGACGCGCCTCGCCATGGAGCATGGCGCCATCAATTTGGCCCAGGGATTCCCGGACTTCCCTGCGCCCGAGTTCGTGAAGCGCGCGGCCATCGCGGCCATCGAGGCGGACCTGAACCAGTACGCCATCACGTGGGGCTCCCCCAGGCTGCGTCGCGCCATCGCCGAAAAGACGGCCCGCCACTACGGCCTCTCCTACGACCCGGAGACCGAGATCACGGTCACCTGCGGTGCGACCGAGGCGATGATGGCCTCGCTCCTCGCATTGGTGGAGCCGGGCGATGAGGTCGTCGTCTTCGAGCCGTTCTACGAGAACTACGTGCCCGACGCGGCGATGAGCGGTGCCGTGCCGGTGTTCGTTCCCCTGCGGCCCCCGGAGTACACCTTCGACCCAGCGGAGCTTCGCTCCGCCTTTTCGCGCCGCACGAAGGCGGTCATCGTCAACACTCCCAACAACCCGTGCGGCCGCGTCTTCACCCGGGCCGAACTCGACGTCATCGCTTCGCTATGCCACGAGTTCGACTGCCTCGCCGTCACCGACGAAATCTACGAGCACATTGTCTTCGACGGCCGCCGGCACGTGCCGCTCGCGTCCCTTCCGGGCATGCGCGAACGAACGGTTGCCATCTCCGGCATCTCGAAGACGTTCAGCGTCACCGGCTGGCGCATCGGCTACGTGCTCGCTCCGGCGCACCTCTCGGCGGCCATCCGGAAGGTGCACGACTTCCTCACCGTGGGTGCCCCCGCTCCACTGCAGGAAGCCGCTGCCGTGGCCATCGAGGAGGCGGACGCCCGCGGATACTACCGGGAACTCGAAGCCATGTACGCTGCCAACCGCGACCTCCTGGTGGAGGGGTTGCGCGCGGCCGGGTTCCGGTGTCACTCCCCCGAGGGCGCCTACTACGTGATGGCCGACTTCTCGCCGCTCGCCTTCGAGGGCGACGACGTCGCCTTCGCCCGCTTCCTCACGGAGAAGGTCGGCGTCGCACCCGTCCCTGGCTCCAGCTTCTACCGCCACGGCGAATTTGGGCGAACCTCGGTCCGTTTCACCTTCTCGAAGTCCCGCGCGACGCTCGAGGAGGCGGTCGGAAGGCTCCGCAGGGCGTTCGCCTAGGGAGCGGAGTCGCCGGCCCGCTCCAGGATCCGTACCCTGCCCGAGCGGCCGTCGACTTCGACGAGGTCACCCGTCCGGATGAGGCGCGTGCCGACACGGACGTTGGTCACGGCTGGCAGGCCGTATTCGCGCGCTACGGTACTGCCGTGGCTGAGCGCGCTGCCGATATCGACCACCATGCCTCCTGCGAGGGCGAAGAGCGGCGTCCAGCCGGCGTCGGTGACTGGCGCCACCAGTATCTCTCCCGGCTCCAGCGGTCCGTCGCGCTCCGGGTCGAGGATGACCCGCGCCCGGCCGACGGCGAACCCCGCACTCACCGGCGTACCCTGCAGCTCGAGGGCGTCGTTCGGGGGAGTGGGCGGGCGTGGTGCCGGCTGGCCACGGAATCGCTCCGGGTACTCCAGATACCGGGCGCGCTCCCGTTCGGCTCGCCGCCGGGCGACGAGGGAACGGTAGTCGCGCCGCGCGGCCCCGAGTAGCAGCTCGCTCACTTCGAGGTTGGTGAGGAAGTAGACGTCGTCCTCCCGGTCGATGCCCCCGCGGCTCACCAGCCGCCTCGCGATTTCCGGCGCGAGGTAGTCGGCGAGCCGCGCCTGTCGCACCACCAGCGATTTCGTGCGCTCGCGCAGGGCGACCCACCGCTGCGCCCGCGGCAGGAGCCAGCGGAAGAGTGCGCGCTGCAGCGGGGGCATCCGCCCCTCCACTTCGGCGGTGAGCCGCAGCCGCGCCTCCTGCTGACGGGCGAGCACGGCCGGCGGCGCCTGCTCCGCAGGCAGGTCGAGATAGCTCCGGACCATCGCCAGCACCGGTGCGGGGTCGCGCCGCCAAGTGACCGCCGACGCCTCCATCTCGTTCACGGCGCGGTGGCCATGGCGCTCGAGGAAGCGCAAGACCGCCTCTCTCCAGGGCTGCGGCAGCTCCGGAGAGAGCGGGTCACGAACCGCGCCGTCCCGCAGCAATGCTTCCAGCCCACACGCCCGCGCAGCTTCGGCGAGCTCCCAGGTATCCAGGGCGATCCGCGCGCTCTCCACCTCCCGTAGCCCAGTGAAGAGCGTCGGCAGCGTCGATTCGGTGTCGGCCCCGAGGACCGGCCGTAGCAACCGCCCCACGGCGTCGAAGGCGCTGCCAGCCAGCCCGCTCACGTCGAGATGGATGTGGAAACGTCGGGCCGCGAAGAGTAGCGCCCGCTGCCGCCAACGCTCGAGCTCCGCATCGGAGAGGCTGGCCGGGTCCAGCGCCCGGAATGCCTTCTCCCACCGGGCGACGTCCCGTTCCAGCTGTTCGACGGCGCGCTCGAGACGGAGGAAGGCGGCTAGGAGCGGCGTGGCGCTTCGGAGCCGGTGCGCCGCGAGCCCTAGCCGGGTCCGGAACGGAAGGCGCCGACGTTCGCCGCTTCCGCCCAGATACCGGTGCTCCAGGGCTTCGGGGTCGCCCCCCGGCGTCCGTTCGGCCACCGTGCGCAGCGCCCTCACGTTCAGGAAGGCTCGGTAGCCGAACACCCCCACGAAGCGTGGCCACTCCTGCGCTCGAAGGATCCGCAGCCGTTGGTAGTTCCGGGTGTAGGCCTCGTGGGAGGTCTCTTCGAACAGGGTGATGGTGAGCGGCGTCAACAGGCCAGGCAGCACCTCCTGGACGTTCGCGCTCGTCCACTCATCCTCCTCGGAGGCTTCCGTGTCGAATTCGAACCCGCCCGGGGGGCTGCCCATCGCCGTAATGGGGCGCGCCTGGAGCAGCCAGATGCGGCCTGCGGCGTCCACGGCGAACTCGACGTCCACCGGCGTCCCGAACGCCTCCTCCGCTGCCAGCGCGAGCCGTGCCGCCTCCGCGGCCTCGTGATCGTCGAGCGCCCCCGGCAGCGATGGCCGTTCCACCACGTCTCCCGCTCGCGAGACGGTCCACCGCTCCCCCGCTTCGGCGCCGCTCACGAGGCGGTCGCCCAGCCCAGGCACCGCTTCCACGACGATTCGCGATGCGTCGGCCGTCGCGGGGTCGCAGGTGAAAACGACACCTGCTGCTCGTGCCGCCACCAACCGCTGGACAATGACGGCCATCCCGCCGCCCACGCTTCCCATCCGTTCGCGGTAGCTCTCCGCATGCTGGGCCGAGGCCGATGCGACGCACCGCTCGATGGCCGCGAACAGCTCCTCCCGGCTCCGAACGCCCAGCACGGTCTCGAATTGCCCCGCGAAGGAGGCCGTGACGCCGTCCTCATCGATGGCCGACGAGCGCACGGCGAGCGGCTCGGCCGCGGGGGCGAGCTTCTTCCACGCCACCTCGATGGCCGCCCTCGTCGGGCGGTCGCCTGCCGCCGCGGCCGCTGCGGCTTCGGGCGGGACGACGAACCCATCGGGCACGGGCAGCCCCGCACGGCGCAGCGCAGCCAGGCTCGCTCCCTTCCCGCCGAGCAGCTCGCGACCCGCCGTGGCTTCCGCCAGCCAGACGACCCCCACGCCACCACGGTAGCATCTGCGCGGACAGGGGCGAACCCGCCCTGGAGGCTCGCACCTGCCGATGCTACCCTTGAAGGGGCGCTGGGGACTCGTCTAACGGTAGGACAGCGGACTCTGGATCCGTACGTGGGGGTTCGAATCCTCCGTCCCCAGCCAGCTTTCTACCTGCCGGCCGCGCGTTCCAGCTTCGCCAACAGGGTGTCGAGGTCCCGTTCGCTCCGCACCGTGCGCATCAGGCGGAGGAAGGTGCCCACGTCGCCCGACAGCTCCGCCACGCGCTCGACCTTCGGCCCGATCGGGCTCGAAGCTGCCGGCTGGTCCGCGTAGGTGCCGTAGAAGGCGAAGTAGGCCTGGTTGATCTTTCGGATGAAGATGCCGTGCTCGACGAAGTACCGGCGCTTCGCCTCCATCGCCGCCTCGGCTTCAGAGATACGTCCCTCCTCCAGCAGCCGGTCCACCTCGAGCCGGAGGGCGCGCATCTCCGCACGGAAATCGATCGCCGGCGGCGGCCGCATCGGCGCGCTGCCGTCGGCTCCCGGGGGAAGCTCGGTCGGAAAGAGCTGAGTCGCCACCTGAGCCAGCTTCGCGCCCGCGATGTTCGCCGTCGTCTCGTTGAGGATCTCCCCTTCCGCGCCGCGCAGCCACGACAGGCCGAGCGGGTAGAAGGCGAGGTAGTGGTGGACCCATTCGTGAGCGGCGGTCTCGAGCATCGACGCGTAGCTGCGGTCGTCCCGGACGATAGCCGGATAGGCAGCGACGCCCCCGAGGGGGACAACGATCGACACGCGGTCCGCCGTGTCCGTCTTCGCCTCGATCGCCTCGATCTCCCCCAGCGTCAGCCCGTCCTTGAGGAGCACGTTCCGTTCCCGTTCGATGCGCGCCCGGGGCGAGACCACCAGGAGCTGGGGAGGTGAGGTGAGTTCGAAGGCGACCGGCGGCCACACGACCCGAACGTCGCGGAAGAGAGGAAGGGGCTCGGGGAGCCCTGAAGCCTCGATGGCCTTCGTCACCCGCTCTCGGATGGCGAATTCGACCGTGCCTTCGTACGCTGCCCGCTCTCGGACCAGAGCATCGACGAGCGTCAAGTCGGGCTGGGGGCGGTCGAGCTCGGCCCGGATGCGGGAGGTGAGCGCGAAGTACGCCTCGATGGCTCGCCGTTGCTCCTCCTCGGAGGGCCGCCGTTCGAGACCGGTGACCTGGACGAGCATGGTGGGGAGCGTCTCCGCCTGCCACCGCCAAAGGTGGTAGCGGTATGGGCCCAGGTCGTCCCGCTGGACGAAGAGCGCGATCACCAAGCCAGCTACCACCCCGACGAGGCCGGCGCCGACGGCGGCGAGCCCCCAGGCGTGCGGGTGCCAGGGGCGGAGCTCGACGACCGAGGCTTCGCCAGTCGCAGCCATGGCGCCAATGAAGCCTACCGCACCGGCGAGGAACGGCGCGGAAAGGGGGTTCGTCTGACCCTAGCCTCGGCGCGGCGTACAATCGCCTCGATGTCGGCTGGCACCACCGCCTTCAGCGGCGCGCCTCTGCCCCGTCGGGAGGTGCGCTATCGGTACGCCTCGTTCGAGGCGCGGGTCGCCGCAGCCATGCTCGATGGACTCGTCCTCCTCATCATCGCCTCGCTCCTCGTCACGCTGGGCTCGCTCATCGTCCTCTTCTCCTCCGATTTCGAGCGGGTCGACCCCACGACGACCGCCATCAACGCCTTCTGGGTGTGCATCCTCTCGATTCCCCTGGCGTGGATCCTCTACTTGCTCGTGTCGTGGGCGTGGAAGGGCCAGACCATCGGTGACGCGGTGATGCAGATCGTCGTCCTGCGATCGGACGGCCAGCCGCTGGGCATCCTCGGCGCGCTCGCGCGAACGATCGCGGTGCTGGTGTACGCCCTCTTCCTCGCGGCTGGCGTGCTGGCGGCCTATCTCACGCGGGAATCCTTCGCCGCTGCGGCGGCCTCCATCGGAGCGGGCTTGGCGCTGTGCGTCGTTGGACTCATCTGGTCGGCGTTCGATGGGCACCGCCGCGCGTTGCACGACCGCATCGCCGGCACCATCGTCGTCCGCCTCCCCTGAGGTCCGGGGGTGCAGCGGGGCTGGTCGGAATACGGGGGCTTCCCCCGAATGGGTGGCGGCCCCGCACCGGCGGAGGCGCACGGCTGGACGGTGCTTTTGGCCGTGGCGGTCCTCCTCCTCTCCGGAGCCCTCGTCGTCTGGCAGGTCACGGCTCCCCCGACGGCGGAGCGGCTAATCCGGGCCGCGGTCGCGGCCGCCGTCGACCCCGCCGCGTATGTAGCCGACCGGGGCGACGACCTGCGAGCCATGGCGGCGGAGGCCGAGGTGGTACGGCCGCCCGGTTTCGCCGTGCCGGTGGCGTTGACCGCACCCGAGGTCGCTGGCGCCTCCGATGACGAGCTCGCACACCTCCTGCTCGTGCGTGCAGCGGATGCGGTGGTCGTCCACGGGCCGAAGGCGTTCGACCCGGAGGGCCAGGCGTCGTACTCGCGGTTCTCCCGCGCGGGGTTGCTCGCCTGGTTCATCGACGTGCTCCGCGACGAGCGGCTCCATCGGTGGGCGGGCGTCGCGGCCTTCGCCCTCGCCGCCGCGACGGCGCTCCTCGCCGCCGCGACCGCGGCCCGCGCGGCCCCCACCCGGCGGCTCGCGCTCGTCGGATGGGGATTCGTCGCCGGGACGCTTCCAGGAGCGGTGTTCTTCGGTGCCATCGCCTTCTGGCTGGGCAGAGCGGGGAGTGACCCGTTCTCCCGAATGCTCGCCAGCATCGCCGCCGACGTGTTCGAAATCGGCCGCAACGACTGCCTCGCCATACTCGCTGGCGGGGCAGCGCTGGTGGCCGTGAACCGAGCCCTCGTCTGGGCCGCTGCCAGGGGCGGACCGGCGGCCGAATCCGACCTATCGGAATCGACGGAGCGGTCTTCTCCGGCGGACTTCGGGCGCGAAGGCGACGCGGTCAACGACCCGTGAGAACGGTGCCGCGCTGGTACGCCGCGCAGCCATCGGCAAGCGGGCAGACCTCACAGCGCGGGGCACGCGCCGTGCAGACGCGCCTCCCGTGCTTGATGAGGCACATGTGGAACGGGTAGTAATCCGCAGGTTCGACAAGCGCCTCCAGCAGGTCGTGGGCCGCTTCGGCGCTCGCCTTCTCCGGTACGAGCCCGAGCCGCTTCGCCACCCGCTCCACGTGGGTATCCACGGGCATGGCCGGCCGCCCGAGGGAGAAGAGGAGCACGCAGGCCGCTGTCTTCGGTCCAACCCCTGGCAACGCCCTCAGCCACTGCCGCGCTTCCTCCAGCGGCATCTCCTGCAGGAACGAGAGGTCCCAGTCGGGCGAGCGTTCGGCGATGGCCCGCAGCGCGGCCTGGATTCGGGGCGCCTTCTGCTTCGCCAGGCCGCCGATGGCGATGACCTCCGTGAGTTCATCCTCCGGAGCGGCCATCACCTCCCCCCAGGACCGGTACCGACGGAGAAGCTGCACGAACGCGCGCCCCGAATTCCGGTCCGACGTGTTCTGGGAGAGGATCGTCAGGACCAGCTCCGCCACGGGGTCGCCCGATGGGACGAGCTTCGGCCGCCCGTAGAGCGCCGAAAGCCGGTCGATGATTTCGCTGGGAGTGAGGATGGTGCTCACCGCAGGAGCCGCTCCATGGCAGCGGCAAGCGGCTCGAGCCGGGCCGTCTCGCGCGCGTACGTCGATTCGCCCCGCTGTACCGCGAAGAAGCTCGACCAGAGAGGGGGGAGGAACCTGGCGGCTCCGAACCAGGGGAGTGGAGCCCGCCGCAGCCCGCCGTAGAAGATGCGGGCGATCCTCCGGGCGGCACGCAGTTCTGGCATGAGCTCCTCGTCGACCAAGCGCTCGTAGGTGCGAGCGTCGCCCTGGCCGGACAGGGCGGCAAGGAGGGCCTTCGCGGCGAGGCGCCCCGAGGCCACGGCGTAGGCGATGCCCTCCTGAGTGAACTCGTCCGCCAGCCCGGCGGCGTCACCCACGAGAAGGACCCGCTCGTCCGCGATGGGTTCGCGCCCGCGGCGGAAACGGAGCTTGTGTCCGCGCGCTCGTTCCACCTCCGCTGCCCCGAGCCCCAGCCGCTCGAGGAACCGGCGCGCCGCGGACTTGAGGGCGCGCGCTTGTTCCAGCGGCAGCACGATTCCCGCCGAGATGCGGCCTGCCTTCGGGAAAGCCCAAGCGTATCCCCACGGGCAGTACCCAAGTTCGATGGCCGCCCGGTGGGTGTGCACATTCGCCCGCGGACGGAGTTCCACCTCCCACGCGGCGCACTCGGCAAGGCCGACGCCGAGATTCGCGGCTCTCGCCGTGAGGCTTCTCGCGCCGTCTGCCCCCACAAGGAAGGAAGCATCTGCCTGGAAGCCGTCTGCCCGAACGCGGATGCGAGCGGGCTCGAATTCGATCGACCGCACGAAGGCCGCTTCCCGTAGCACGGCGCCGGCCCGCTGCGCATGCTCCGCAAGCAGGGCATCGAAGCGGTCCCGCATCACCATGAGGGCGAAGGGACGCCCGGCGTTGCGGACGAACCGGTGCCGGCCCAGGAGCGAGAGCTCCAGCTCCCGAACCTCCGCTTCGGCGACCGTTCCCAACGGGAAGGGAAGCATGCGTGCCGTTCGCAGCGGCACGCCGCCGCCACAAGCCTTGTACCGCGGTAGGCGCTCGCCTTCGAGGAGGAGAACGCGTACACCGGCTGCCGCCAACTCCCGCGCGGTGGTCGAGCCGGCCGGCCCTGCCCCTACGACAATCACATCCCACTCGGCCACGAGGCGATTCTATCTCCCTCCAGGAACTCTCCGCCCGGTGGGAGCGTCATGTATCGGGGATGTGCTGGATTGTTCCATGGCCGAGGCGGCGCCTATACTCGGCCTGGCGCTCGAACGGGCCGAGGGTAGCCGTGACGACAGTCGCAACGGACTTCGAAACGATCATCGGGCTCGAAGTCCACGTCCACCTCACCACGGCGAGCAAGATGTTCTGTGGCTGCAGCGCCGATTACGCCGGCGCGGAGCCGAACACTCACGTCTGTCCCGTCTGCCTCGGGATGCCTGGGACGCTCCCCGTGATCAACGAGCGTGCCATCGAGTACATCGTGATGGCCGGCCTCGCCCTCAACTGCGAGATCGCCGAGTACAGCAAGTTCGACCGAAAGAACTATCCCTATCCCGACCTGATGAAGGGGTACCAGATCTCGCAGTACGACCTCCCCATCTGCCGAAACGGGTGGCTCGATGTCGAGGTGAACGGCGAACGCCGCCGGGTGCGCATCCAGCGCGTGCACATGGAGGAGGACACCGCGAAGCTCATCCACCGCCAGGACCCCGTGACGGGGGAGCGGTACAGCCTGATCGATGTGAACCGATCGGGCGTGCCCCTGGTGGAGATCGTGAGCTACCCGGACATCCGTTCTCCCGCCGAAGCCCGCGAGTACCTGGTGAAGTTGCGCCAAATCCTCCGGTACATCGGCGTCTCGCGGGCGAACATGGAGGAGGGCGATTTCCGCTGCGACGCCAACATCAGCCTCCGCCCGCGAGGTACCGACGTCCTCGGCCCCAAGGTGGAGGTCAAGAACATGAACAGCTTCCGCGCCGTCTTCGAGGCGCTCTCCTTCGAGGAGCGCCGCCAGGCGGAGGTGCTCTCATCCGGTGGCGCGGTCGTCCAGGAGACGCGCGGCTGGGATGACGAGCGGAAGGTCACCGTTCCCCAGCGAACGAAGGAGGAGGCGTCCGACTACCGATACTTCCCCGAGCCCGACCTTCCGCCCCTGCGCCTCAGCCGGGAGTGGGTGGAGCGCATTCGGCAGCGGTTACCGGAACTTCCCGATGCGAAGCGAGAGCGCTTCCGCACGTTTGGCCTCTCGGAGTACGAAGCTGGGCTGCTGAGCGAGGACCGCGCCCGTGCCGACTACTTCGAGCGCTTGATGGCCGCCCTGGAAGGCGAGCCGTCGCGCCGTGCGAAGGTCGCAGCCAACTGGATGTTGGGCGAGGTGGCCCGCTGGCTGAACGAGCGCGAGGCGGAGATGGAGGCGTTCCCAGTGCCGGCGGAGCGGCTCGCCGAGCTGGCCATGCTCGTCGAGCGGGGAACGATTACTGGCCAGGTAGCGAAGAAGGTGTTCGACGAGATGACTGCGACGGGCGAAGCCGCCTCCGCCATCGTGGAGCGAGCTGGCCTCGCCCAAATCTCCGCCGCCGATGAGCTCAGAGGGCTGGTGCGTAAGGTGATCGAGGCTAACCCTAAGGCTGTGGCGGATTACCGCGCGGGGAAGGAGGCGGCGGTGAAGTTCCTCATCGGCCAAGTGATGCGCGAAACGCGGGGCCGCGCGAATCCCCAGCTCGTCCACGAGCTGCTCACCGAGGAGCTGCAATGAGCCTGCTCGCCCGGTGGCGGGCTCGGAACGGCAAACCCCCAGGGAGCGGCTGGTGGGATCGCGTCCTTGCCCACAACGCCCTGAAGTGGCTCTACCCGGGCATGCACATCAAGCGGTGGCTGTTGCTGCTGCTCCTCGGCGTCGTCTTCATGGGGCTGGGTATCGCCTACGTCCTCCGCGAGGCGTACCTCACCTACACCTTCCCCGCCCCGTTCTACTACATCACGCTGCAGTTCATTCCGCGTTGGGCCCGCGGCGTGCTCTTCATGGGCCTCTCCCTCGCTACGGTGGGCATCTCCGTGTGGAAGCTGAACGAATCGCTCCTCTTCGCCTTCGTACGCCCCGGGCGGGACCAGAGCATCACCGACGCCATCTACGCCAAGCGGATTCTTTCCCGCGGCCCACGCATCGTGGCCATCGGTGGCGGTACCGGGCTTTCCAACCTCCTGCGAGGCATCAAGAACTACACCTCGAACATCACCGCCATCGTCACGGTGGCGGATGATGGCGGCAGTACGGGCCGCCTCAGGCAGGAGTTCGGCGTCATCGCTCCGGGGGATATCCGCCAGTGCATCGCCGCCCTCGCCGAAGCCGAGCCCCTCATGTCGCGGCTGTTCCAGTACCGCTTCAAAGAGGGAACCGGGCTGGAGGGACACTCCTTCGGCAACCTCTTCATCGTGGCGATGTCCGAAATCACCGGGAACTTCGAGACCGCCATCCACGAAACGAGCCGGGTTCTGAACGTCCGCGGCGCCATCCTTCCCTCGACACTCGAGGACGTCACCCTCAGTGCCCGCACCGAGGACGGGGAGTTGGTCCACGGTGAACATAACATCACGGAACGGGGCTCGCGCATCAAAGAGGTGTTCCTCAACCCGCCGAACGCCGAGGCGCACCCCGACGCCGTGCGAGCCATCATGGAGGCTGATCTGGTCGTCGTGGGGCCCGGAAGCCTCTACACGTCCGTCCTGCCGAACCTCCTTGTCCCCGGCATCCGGAAGGCGCTCCAGGCCACCACGGCGCTCCGTGTCTTCGTTTGCAACGTTGCCACCCAGCACGGCGAGACGGATGGGTTCAGCGTTGCCGACCACGTCGAGGCCATCCTCCGCCACACGGGCCCCGGCCTGTTCGATGTCGTGGTGGCGAACAGCAACATCGCTGCCCCGCTCCCCGAGAGCTGGCACTCGGCGCCCGTCGCCCTGCGCGACGCCTCATCGCCCGCGCTGCGAGGCATCCGCGTCGTCGAGGCGGATGTCGTGGCCGAAGAGAACCGGTACCGGCACGACCCCGCCAAGCTCGCCGCTTGTCTGATGCGCTTGTACGATGGCAGAAACGCGGTGCTCGCCGAGGCCCGTGCCATCGTGGAGCGCGAATCGGCGGCGCTGGTGCAGTAAGATGTGGTTCAACCTCCTCCAAATCGCCGTCTCGCTCATCCTCATCCTCGTCGTCCTGCTCCAGGTGAAGGGCTCCGGGTTCGGGGCAGCCCTCGGGAGCATGTCCGGTGGCTCCGTCTACCGCACGAAGCGCGGGCTTGAACGGACGCTCTTCCAAGCGACCATCATCCTGGTGATCGTCTTCATCTTCGTCTCGTTCCTGAGCGTGCAAGCTCAACGGTAGGCGGCTCCCGTCGATGGCGCGTCGGCCGGCGCGATGGTCGCGGCTCAACGGTTCTCCGGCGCTCGTCCTCGGTGCAGCCCTCTTCCTGGCGGCGGCTGCATCCCTCGCTGCCCTGGCGCTCCAAGCCCGAGACGGTGACGGCGGCCTCTTGCCGGGCCTGAGCGAATACACCGAGGCCGTCCCCGGCACCTGGCAACGCATCAACCCCATCTATGCCTCGCTGAACGAGCCCGACCAGGATCTCGTCGCCCTCCTCTTCTCCGGGCTTGTCCGCCTCGCCCCGGACGGCCGGGTCGAGCCGGACCTCGCCGAAGCGCTCCCGTCCGTCTCGGCCGACGGTAGGACCTACACCTTCCGGCTACGTCCGGGACTGAAGTGGCACGACGGCCAACCGGTTACCTCCTACGACGTCGCCTTCACGATTCGCCAGGTCGTCGACCCAGGTTTCCGCGGCGATCCCCTCCTCGCCGAAGCGTGGCAATCGGTCCGAGTGGAGACGCCGGACGAGCGCACGGTGGTCTTCGAGCTGGATGCGCCTTCGGCGCCGTTCCTTGCCCGCTACGCCACCATCGGGGTCTTGCCCGAACATCTCCTGCGCGGGTTGACGGCTGACCAGCTGTACGACGCGCCATTCAACGCGGCTCCCGTTGGAACTGGGCCCTACCGTCTCGTCTCCCTCTCGTCCTCGGAAGCCGTCCTCGAAGCGAATTCCGACTACCATCTCGGGCGGCCCCGGATCGGTCGTATCCGGCTCGTGTTCGTGAGCGATGTCGGAGCGGGCGTGCGGCTCTTCCAGTCGGGCAGAGTTGATGGCGTGCTCCTTCGCGACCCTCTCCCCGAATCCCAGCGGGTGCAGCTGGAGCGGATGTCCGGGGTGCGAATCCTGACGCCCCAGCGGGCTGCGTACCTCGTCCTCTACCTCAACAACGCGCAGGCGAACACCTTCGCCGATGTCCGGGTGCGGCAGGCGATCTCCCTCGCCCTCGACCGCGAGGCGATCGTCGCGGAAGCGCTCGGTGGCGCCGGCACACCCTCGGCCTCGCCGATCGCACCCGGCTCGTGGGCCTACGTGTCCGAACTTGACCGTCGGGAGCGGGACCTCGAGCGAGCGCGCCGCCTCCTCGAAGAGGCGGGCTGGCGGCCCCACCCTACCATGGGCACGCTGGTAAAGGAGGGCGCCGAGTTCCGAGTCACCATTCGCACCGATAACGACCCGACGCGGATCGCAGTGGCCGATGCCGTCGCTCGGCAGCTCGACGAACTGGGGATTCGCGCCACCGTTGCCAGCACCACCTTCGCCGTCCTCCGGCGCGACTTCCTCCAGCAGCGGCGATACGAGATAGCTCTCGCTGGCTGGGAGCAGGGACCGGACCCTGACCCCTACTTCGCCTGGCACAGCACCCAGATGGGCACCGCCGGCCTGAACATCGCCAACTTCTCCGACGCGGTCGTCGACCGGCTCATCGAGACGGCCCGGACCACCCTCGACGAAGAGGTCCGCCGCGATATGTACCGTCAGCTCCAGGAGGTTTGGCAGGACGTGGTGCCCAGCGCCATCATCGCCTATCCCCGCTACACCTACCTGCTCCGCTCGGGGGTCGAAGCGAAGGTCCCCGACCTCCTCGCTAGCCCTTCCCAGCGCTTCGCATCCATCGCCGAGTGGTCACGATGACGCTGATCGCCCTGCTCACCGATTTCGGCCTGCGCGACACCTACGTCGGCCAGATGAAGCTCGTGATCGCCGGCATCGCCCCCGGCGTTCCTGTCGTGGACCTGGGCCACGGTGTCGAGCCTCAGCAGGTAAGGGAGGGCGCCTGGCTCCTCGAAACGGCTGTTCCCTTTCTGCCCGAGGGCGCCGTCGTGGTAGCAGTGGTCGACCCCGGCGTCGGCACTGCGCGCCTGCCCATCGTGGTCCGAGCTGCGGGGCGTTTCTTCGTCGGACCCGATAACGGACTGCTCTCCGGAGCCTTCCCGCCCGAGGCGCGACGGGGGGCGTCACCCGGCAGTTCCCGCGTCTCGGTCCCTCCCGGGATCGAGGTCAGGAGCATCGACCTCGCTCGCTTCGCGCTGCCCAACGTGTCGGCTACCTTCCACGGCCGGGATGTCTTCGCTCCGGCCGCGGCACACCTCGCCTCCGGAGTCCCCTTTCAAGGGATTGGCCCGCGGCTCGCGGAGGTCTCCGTGCTGCCGCCCTTCGAGGGGGTCCGGCTCGAAGATGGTCGGTTGCAAGGCGAGGTTATCCACGTCGACCGGTTCGGCAACCTCATCACCACCATCCGGGCCGAGCAGCTTCCCGCTCGTTGCCAGGCGCGAGTCGGAGCCTTCGAACGGATACCCTTCGCTCGGACGTTCGCCGAGGTCGCGCCGGGCGCTCCGCTCTGCCATGTCGACAGTTCCGGATTCCTCGCCATTGCCGTGCGCGACGGGAGCGCCGCCGAGCGCTTCGGCGTCGGCCTGGGGGCGCCGGTCGAGGTGGAGGAAGCATGAGCGAACCACGGCTCGTGTTCTTCGGTTCGCCCGAATTCGCCGTTCCGAGCCTCCGTGCCTTGCTCGAGGCCGGCTACCGCGTCGTCTTGGTGGTCACCCAGCCCGACCGTCCCGCGGGGCGCGGTGGCCGGCTCCAAGCGCCGCCGGTGAAGCGCGCCGCGCTCGAAGCCGGTCTCCCCGTGTTCCAGCCCGAGACGCTCCGGGAAGCGGAGGCAGCGGAGCGCCTGCGGGCCGCCGAGCCCGACGCCTTCGTGATCGCCGCGTACGGGAAAATCCTCCCCCAACGAATCCTCGACGTTCCGCGGCGGGGCTCCCTCAACGTCCATGCGTCGCTCCTTCCCCGCTGGCGCGGTCCGTCGCCGGTGGCCGCCGCCATCCTCGCCGGGGACCGCGAGTCGGGCGTCACGATCATGGAGGTCACGGCGAAGATGGATGCCGGCCCCATCGTCGCCCAGCGGCGGGTTCCCATCCTTCCCGACGACCGCACCGCGACGCTCGAACCCCGGTTGGCGGCCGTCGGCGCCGAACTGCTGGTCGAGGTGCTACCTGGGTGGCTCTCCGGAGAGCTCCGGGGCGTTCCCCAGGACGAGTCCCAGGCAACCTACTGCCCCTTGCTCCGCAAAGATGACGGCCACCTCTCTCCCGAGCTCGAGGTCGTGGCCGCTGAACGTGCGGTGCGTGCCTTCGACCCCTGGCCCGGGGCGTTCGTGATTTACCGAGGCGAGCGACTGGCCATCTGGCAGGCCCACATCGCCGCCGACCCGCCTCAGCCGTTGCCTCCGCCCGGGGCCGTCCTCGTCGCGGAACGCGCCCCGGCTCTCGCCTTCCGGGGCGGTATCCTGGTCTTGGACGTAGTCCAGCGTCCCGGGGGGCGCCGCCTCTCCGGACGCGACTTCTTGAACGGAGAGCGAGGCCAACTCGCCCCCAACTTCGCATGAACGCTGGTTCCGGCTCGTTCTACCGCCTCTTGCCCGAAGAAGTCGATGAGCGTGTGCGGCTCCTCGGCCTGCCGGCTTATCGGGCGCGCCAGCTCCTCGAAGGCGCGTACCGCCAGCTTGCCGGCTCATGGGAGGAGGTCACCACGCTTCCGCTCGACCTCCGCCGCCGCCTCGATGCCGAGCTGCCCTTGCGACCGCCGGCGGAGGTGCGCACGGCCTCGACGCCGGAAGCCGATACCGTGAAGGCCCTCCTCCGTTTCGCCGACGGCACCCTGGTCGAAACGGTGTTGATGCGGTATCCACCCCGGGAGGGGCGGGGACATCCGCGGGCGACCGTCTGCGTGTCGACGCAGGCTGGCTGCGCGATGGGCTGCGTCTTCTGCGCGACGGGCCAGATGGGATTCGAACGGAATCTCCGCGCCGAGGAGATCGTCGCCCAGGTGCTCCATTTCGCTCGCTGGCTGCGCCCGCTCGGCCAGCACGTCACGAATGTCGTGTTCATGGGCATGGGCGAGCCACTCGCCAACTACGCGGAAACGCTCCGCGCCGTGCGCATCCTCACGCACCCGCGCGCGTTCGGGCTCGCCCAGCGCGCGGTGACCATCTCGACGGTTGGCGTCCTCTCCGGCATCGAAAAGCTGGCAGGGGAAGGCCTGCAAGTGGGGCTCGCGATCTCCCTCCACGCCCCGAACGACGCGCTTCGGCGCCAGCTCGTGCCGACGGCCGCCCCCGGGTCGGTCGAGCGTCTCATTGCGGCGGCCAGACGGTATCGCGAACGTACCGGCCGCCGGGTGACTGCGGAGTACGTGCTCATCGAAGGCGTGAACGACAGCCTCGGGGACGCCGAAGAGCTCGCGCACCTCCTGCGCGGCACCGACATCCACGTCAATCTCATCCCGCTGAACCCGACGGCTGCTGGCTACCGCCGTCCCGCTCCTTCTCGGGTCTCCGCCTTCGCCCGCGCACTGCGGCGCATGGGGATTAACTGCACGGTTCGCCGCGAGAAGGGGACCGAAATCTCGGCCGCGTGCGGGCAGTTGCGTACCGACGCCGCGCGGAGCGCCGTCATCCCAGAACCCGTCGCCACGCTGCCTTCAACCCAGCGATGAACGCCCGTCCGAGCACGATTCCGAAGCCGACGGCCACGGCGCTGCGCAGGTCGAACCACGTGTGGACCTCGCCCCGAACGACCGGCGCCGCCAGAAGGACGGTTCGGACCTCGTCGCAGGCGACGGAGCGGCCGACCACCGCGGCCGCCGCCGTCCGTTTCAGCGTGCCCTGGTCGATGCGCGCGTAGGCCACGACGCTCTTCTCCAGGGCAGCCTGCTTCGTGTGCAGGGAGCGAACGGCCGAACGCTCCACGTGGGCCTGTTCGGCCACCAGCTCGCCGATGGCGGACCGTTCGTAGCGCTGCTGCGTGGCGGCGCCGTTTCCGCTTGCCCCATCCGGGCCCCATTCGTATGTGCTCATTTCCGTTCCTCCACCGGCTCACCCTATCCTGGCCTTCGACGGTGTGCAATGAACCGCTGCGGACGTCCGACTTCGACTATCAGCTCCCGCCGGACCGGATCGCCCAGGAGCCGGCGGAACCGCGCGACTCCGCCCGCCTGATGGTCCTGCGGCGCGGCGAGCGCCGAATCGAGCACCGCATCTTCCGCGACCTCCCGGAACTGCTCTCGCCGGGCGACCTCCTCGTGATGAACGACACACGCGTGATGGCGGCTCGCTTGTTCGGTGTGCGGGAGGACACCGGCGGGCGGGTGGAACTCCTGCTCGTCCGGCCGGCGGGCCCTCGACGCTGGGTCGTCCTGATGCGGCCGTTGCGGAGCGCCCGCCCCGGACGACGCTTCCGGTTCGAAGCGCGCGGCGGACCCCTCGGCGCCACCGTCGTCGAGCGCCTTCCCGATGAAGCGGTGCTGGAATTCGACAGGGAGGTCGACCCGTCAGCCGAAGGCCAGGTTCCGCTGCCGCCCTACATCCGCCGCTTCCGGGGCGACCCGGAGCGCTACCAGACGGTGTACGCTCGCGAAGCCCGCAGCGCTGCCGCTCCGACCGCCGGACTTCACTTCACCCCTGAGCTCCTCGAGCGGGTGCGGGCAGCCGGTATCGAGACCGCCTTCGTAACCCTCGACGTCGGGCCGGGGACGTTCCGCCCTGTCACCTCGGAGGACCCGCGCCAGCACCGACTCGATGTGGAGCGGGTTACGGTGCCGGCGTCGACGGCGGAGGCGATCGCACGCACGAAGGCGCGGGGCGGCCGCGTCGTCGCCGTGGGGACCACGGTCGTGCGCACCCTCGAGCACGTGGCCCTCGATTGCGGCGAGGTCAAGCCGTACGAGGGATGGACCGGCCTTCTCATCCTGCCTGGGCACCGCTTCCGAACCATCGATGCCCTCATCACGAACTTCCACCTTCCCCGCTCCAGTCTGCTGATGCTCGTGGCAGCCTTCGCCGGACGGGAGTTCGTGCTCGAGGCGTACCGCATTGCCGTCGCCGAGGGCTATCGCTTCTACAGCTTCGGTGACGCCATGCTCATCCTTCCGTAAGCTCGGGGAGGCGCCAGCCACTTCCATCCGGTTCGGCCAACCCATCACGCACGAGCGCGTCGAGGTACGCGCTCGCCCTCGGACGATGCCACGGCGGGAGCGTCAGCGATGCTTCTTCGGCGGTCACCCTCCCGCGTTCCCGCAAGAGAGCGAGGAGTCGGCCGCGGGCGTACCGGACTGTCCGTTCGAACGGGGGCTCGGACCGCGCGCGGTTCGGCTCGGGAGGGCACCCGGCCGCCTGCCATCGGCAGTGCGCGGATACGGGGCAGAGGTCGCAGTGCGGGGTCGGCCGGCAGACGAGCGCTCCCAGGTCCATCACGGCCAGGGCTGCCTCGCGTGGCTCGGCCGCTGACCGGAGCCAGCCGTCGGCGGCCTGCAGGAACGGCCGCCGCCCGAGGACGCGAGCCGATTCGTGCCCGAAGATGTGCCGGGCGAGGACGCGGCCGACGTTCGTATCCACGGGCATTACCGGCGTTCCGAAGGCGAAGCAGGCGACGGCACGGGCGGTGTAGGGGCCCACGCCGGGGAGACGCTGCAGGGCCTCGACCTGGTCCGGGAAGGTGCCCGCTGCCGCGATGGCCCGTGCTGCCTCGTGAAGGGCCACCGCCCGGCGGTTGTAGCCGAGCCCGGCCCACGCACGCAGCACCTCGGCGCGGCTTGCGGCTGCGAGGGCCTGCGCGCTCGGCCAGCGGGCAACCCATGCCACGTACGCGGGGAGCACCCGCGCGACCTGCGTCTGCTGGAGCATGACCTCCGCGACGAGCACCGCGTACGGGTCGCGCGTCTGGCGCCAGGGCAGGGAGTGGCGGCCGTGCGCGCTGTGCCAGGCGAGGAGCGCGTCCAGTGGCAGCGGGGTCGCCTCGGTCAGAACTCCTCCTCTTCTTCCTCTTCTTCGTGCAGGTGGAGGGATGCCAGGGAGGGTACCAGCGCGATCTCGGCACCCTCGCGCCGGCTCCTCTTGCGGGGGCCTACCGCCCGCAGCAACGCCTGACCAGAGGCGATCTGCTCGGCGGTGGCTCCTTCGGGAAGGATCACGGCCGCCGAGCCGCAGTCCCGCAGCGCGCGGATCTCCGCCGCGCTCGGCTCGTGCCCCACGACGACCAGAAGGGGCGCACCCGAGAGGGTCGTCACGCGGACGAGCTCCGCTTCCTGACGGAGCGTGAAATCGCCAGCCGTCCGCTTCACCAGCACGGCATCGACCTCGAGGGGGCCAAGTGCCCGCAGGACGGCATCCGGAACTTGCTCGGTGTCGAGAAACGCCGCCACGTGCCCCAGCTTGTCCGGGTCGATGGCACCGGCCCGGGTGCCCTCCAGTGTGCTGACGACGAAGTCCCATCCGGCCGCTGCCAGGGCGTTCGCCAGCGGCTCGTCCACGTGGGGAAGCCAGATGCCGATGGGCACCTTGTCGTCGCGGTAGGCCGCGAGCGCAGCCTCGAAACCATCCGGCTCGGCGGCGTGCGCGATCACCAAATCAGCCCCCGCCTCGATCGCGGGTCGGAGCTGGCTCGGGTCACGGACGAGCGTCCCCAGCAGCATCGCCTTCGGGCGCTCACGAGGCGTAGCCACGAAGCCGACCGGGCGGCCCTCCGGGCGCCGCAAGCGGTCGATGGCCTTCTGGAGTTTGCTCACCTGCACGACTCCTCGGTTCGTTCGGGTTCTCAACGAGGATACGGCCCCGGCCGCCGAAGCGCGCGCCAGCTCACGCGCGGTCGGCGCGCGCGATGGCCGGCCGCACCCGCGGTGCCAGCCAGAGGCCGTATGCGGCAGCGCCTGCGGCCGTCAGGAGGCTGAGCGCTGCTGCAACTCGGAAGGCGTCGGTCGGGCCCATCGTCTCGGCGGCGAGTCCACCCAGGACCGGGCCCACGGAGAGGCCGAGCCCGGAGAGCGCCACCGCAAGCCCGATGAGCGCTCCGCGATGGCTGGGAGGAGCGAGGTCCATCATCGAGGCGTTCCAAGCCGGCACGGAGAGGACGTTGCCCAGGAAGATGGCGACAGCTACCGCCGACGCGGCCGACAAGTCGGTCAGCGGGCCGAGGGCCAGCAGGCCGGCGGCGGCGAGACACTGGCCTGCCACCAAGGGCTGCCAGCGCTCCAGCCGGTCGGCGAGATGGCCGGCCGGGACGTAGGCGAACGCCCCGACGACGATGGCGGGGATGAGCGCCAGCGTCAGCGTTTCGAAGCTGACACCGAGCTGGTGCTGCCCGTACGGCCGGATCGCCGGGACGGCCGTGCCCAGCGCTGCCGTTCCGGTAAAGATGAGCGAGGCCACGACAGCGAGCTGTGGCGACGCGAGCTCCCTGAGGCCTGGGCCGGACACGCTGGGGGCGAGGGCCAGCAACCGTCCGTGACGGTACGCAGGAACGCGGCTCAGGGCCGCCAGAAAGGCGGCAAGCACAGCGATGGCGGCGGCGAAAAAGAGGGCCCGTGGCTCGGCCATCAGCAGGAACGCGCCACCCAACGCGCCAACTCCGAACCCTGCGAGCTGGGCGAAGTTCAGGAACCCGACAACCCTCCCGCGGCGTTCGGGAGGGTAAAGGTCGGCGGCAATGGCGTACGTCGCCGGCCAGAGGAACGCGGTCGCCAACCCAAGAAGGGCGGCGCAGGCAAGGAACGCCGCGGGCTCATCGACGGCTGCCATCACCGCCATGGCGGGCGCCATGCACGCGAAGCCGATGAGCAGCCCCAGTTTCCGCTCGACCCGGTCGGTGAGGGCGCCGGTGGGCGTTTCGCTGAGGAAGCGGGCCGAGCCATAAGCTCCCAGCAGATAGCCCGGCCAGGCATCGTTCGTTCGCAGGTAGGTGGGCACGTACTCCTGAAACCCCGGGAAGATCACCATCCCAAGGGCCACCTGGACGAGGAAGACCGTGGCTCCCAGCGGCCAAGGAAACGCTGCGGCGAGACGCCCCCTCATCCTCCGCCGACTGTACGACGGAGAGGGATTCCGGGCGACCCTTACCTACGGGCGGCCGCGAGCCTCTCCCTGAGGAAGCCGCCGATGCGTTCGGTCGCCTCACGGGCTTCGGGGACGGCGGCGAAGAGCTGCCACGCGTGAATCGCTTCGTCCCACGGCTCGAACGCCGTTTCGACCCCCGCCGCCTGCGCTCGCTCGGCCAGTCGGGCGGAATCGTCGTAGAGCGCTTCCCACGTCCCCACCTGGATGAGCATGGGCGGCAGCCCGCGGAGGTCGGCGTACAACGGCGAAGCCAACGGGTTCCGCGCATCCGCGCCCGCCAGGTACAACGCCGCCATCCGAGCCAACGGCTCTCGCTCGAAGAGGGGGTCCAGGGCGGCGCGTTCGGTCAGCGAAGCACCCGTGCAGGCGAGATCGGTCCAGGGCGAGAGGAGCACTACGGCGGCAGGCATCGGCAGCCCCTCGTCCCGGACCTTCACGAGCGTGGCGACGGCGAGCCCGCCCCCGGCCGAGTCGCCGCCGATGGCCAGCCGGTTCGGCGAGAAGCCGTGCTCGATGAGCCACCGGTACGCCTGCGAAGCATCTTCGACCGCTGCCGGGAAGGGATGCTCGGGCGCCAGGCGGTAATCGAGCACCAGCGCCTTCATGCCCGCCGCCCGGCCGATCCGAGCTGCGAGCTCGCGGTGCGTGGATGCGGAGCCGATGACGTAGCCTCCGCCGTGGAGGTAGAGGAGAACGGCGCCCTCCGCGGTGTCGGGAGGGGAAAGCCACTCGCAGGGGACGCCCGCGATCTCGGCGCGCTCCACGCGGACATCCGGGGGCACGGGGTTCATGCTCGCCAACCGTTCGAACTCCTCCCGCAGCTCCTGAGGGGTCGTAGCCGGGCCGGTCGCCGGCCTGCTGCGCAGCATCGCGATGATCGATTGCAGCTCCTGACTGGGCATCGTGGTGCTCCTTTCCTGGGTGCCGGGTCACCGTCGGGCGTCGTGCGCGCGCTTCGCTGCCAGGAGGCGGTTCCGCACCCCGGCGACGATGAGCAGGAGCCCGGGAATTTGGGCCAGGTGGTACAGCGCCTCCCCGTTCCATTCCCAGTGGAGGCGGAACTGGATGGGCAGTGCCCGCACCACTGCGGCAGCGGCGCTCGCTCCGATGGCTCCGAGGAACCACCCGGCGCCGGCTTCTTTCCTTCGCCCGGCGCGCACCCACAGCGCCACGATTCCTGCCATCGACCCCGACTGCGTTGCGAGGAGGGGTTCCAGGGTGCGGAGGCCGGCGGCGCAACCGCCCGCGAGTGCGGCCCCGGAGAGGGCGCCCAACGCCGCCCACCCCCGACGGCGAAGCACCCCGAGTTCGGCTGCGCTCGCAAGGTAGAGTGCCAGCATACCCCCCGCTACCAGGAGCGAGACGGCTGTCCAGGCGGCGGAGCCGTGGCGCGTCGGCTTCAGCTGGCCGTGGTAGAGCGCGCCCGCCGCGGCCCCCGAGGCGAGTGTGGCGAAGGCCCCCGCCCAGGCCAACCGTCGGCGGAAGGCGCACCATGCGGCCAACGGAGCGCAGATCCCGGCCAGCAGCCAATCGGTGACGGCAGCAGCAGGTTCGTACACGTCGGCTGCAAGGTAGAGGGCCGCGGCGCCGCAGGCAACGTCAGCCGAAATCGTGGGAATCGGGCGGGGCGATCTGGCCGGGCAGAGGACAGGGCCTGAATCGCTCCGCGACGATGTGCGGGAAGCCGCTCCGTTCGTTATCGACCCTCCCCCGGACGATGACGAAGGGTGTCGCTCGCACCAGTTCCCGCTGGGCGTCCTGTAGTTGCGGGTGGACGACCACGTTCACCCAGCCGAATTCGTCTTCGAGCAGCATGAACATCACCCCTCCGGCCGATTCCGGCCGCTGCCGCGTGACCACCATGCCTGCCAGTTCGACTCGCATCCCCTGGGGAAGCCGGTTCGGGTTCCCGACCCCGCCTACATGTCGGCTCGTGAGGATCCCCTCGTGGAGGAGCGGACGGATGAGGGCCATCGGGTGGCCGACGGGGCTGGTACCCACCAGTTCCCAATCCCACGCCATCCGCTGCCAGGGGCTCAGTTCGGGGAGGAACACCATGTCCTGGTCCGTGGGCAACGGCAGCGGCGGCTGGAAGGCGGTGCCTTCGCGGTTCGTCGTCCCCAACGTCAGCAGCCCCAGCTGCCAGAGGAGCTCGCGCCGCGAAAGTCCGAACTCGTCGAGCGCGCCTGCGCGGATGAGCGCTTCTGCCTGCCCGCGGTCCAGCCGGGCCCGCGTCACCAAGTCGGAGAGCGAGCGGTACGGCCCCCCGCAGGTCCGCTCCCATTCGATGCGCTCCGCAGGGCTCAGCGGGCCTACGAGGATGTCCCGTCCGCCCTTGCGGCGGATACCCCGGCGGCGCCATCCGCCGCCCAGCCCGGCCACCCGGTCGAGGCCGAGGCGGATGGCATCGCCCTCCGGCCAGGTGCAGGCTCGGCTGGCGTTCACCGACGGCATGCGCACCTCGATGCCGTGCCGGCGGGCATCCTCCAGCAGGCTCTCGACGGAGTAGAAGCCCATGGGCTGGGCATTGATGAGGGCGCAGTAGTAGGCCACGGGATAGTGCAGCCGCAGCCAGCACGACTCGTACGAGAGCAGGGCGAAAGCCACCGCGTGGCTCTTCGGGAAGCCGTAGGCAGCGAAGGCCGCGATCTTCTCGAAGGCCACCCTCGCTGCCTCCTCGCTCACCCCCTTTCGACGGGCGCCGGCGAAGAACTCCTCGGCCAGCGCCTGCATCGCTTCGGCCGAGCGTTTCCGGCTCATCGCCCGGCGCAGACGATCCGCCTGCCCGGGGGTGAACCCGGCCACCGAGGTGGCGATCTGAAGGACCTGGTCCTGGTAGAGGACGTGGCCCAGCGTTTCCGCCAGGCACCAACTCACCAGCGGCTCCAGCTCCGGGTGGCCGTAGTCGATGGTCACCGGCTCGCCCCGCGCCAGCCGCTCCCGGTACTCCATGTACGGCCGAAACGCACCCGCCAGGATCGGGCCGGGGCGGATGATGGCGACCTGTACCGCCAGGTCGGCCAGGTTCCGCGGCTGGGTGCGCGGAAGCGTCTGAATCTGCGCCCGGCTCTCGATTTGGAAGACGCCCATCGTGTCTCCTTCGCGGATGGCGGCGAACACCTCCGGGCTGTCGTGGGGGATGCGTCCCAGGTCGACGCGAACCCCATGCGTGTCCTCGATGATGTCCAGACATTCCTCGACGGCGGAGAGCATTCCGAGGGCGAGGAAATCGAACTTCACGAAGCGGGCATCGTCGACGGAATCCTTGTCCCACTGGCAGACGAACCGCCCCTCCATCCTCGTGGGCTCCAGTGGCACGACGCTCGAAAGGGGCTCGGCGGAAATCACCACGCCGCCCACGTGCTGGCTGATGTGCCGGGGGAAGCCTGCGAGCTGCTCGGCCAACTCGATGAGGTCCCGCCACAGCGGCTGGTCGGCAAGAGGGCGCAGCTCCGGGATGCGGCGCATCTCCTGCTCCACCTGGCGGGCGCTGGCGAAGCCGTCTCCCATCTTCGCCAGCTTCGCCACCAGCGGCTCCGGCAACCCCAGCGCCTTACCGATGTCCCGCACGGCGTTCCGGAAGCGGTAGGTGGGGAAGGCCGCCACAATCGCCGCGTGCTCCGGCCCGTACCGGTCGTAGACACGTTTCAGCAGCTCGTCGCGGATGTCCCGCGGAAAGTCGAGGTCGATATCAGGCAGCGAATACAGCTCGTCGTTCAGAAAGCGCTCCAGGTAGAGCTCGTTCGTCACCGGGTCGATGTGCGAAAGCCCGATGAGGTAGCAGACGATGGAGCTCACCGAGGAGCCACGTCCTCGCCCTACCGGCCGTTCGTCCGGCGGAAGCTCCCGCGGCCGCCCGTGCAGCTCGTGGGCGATTTCGCCGACAAGCTGCAGGATGTCCCAGTACACCAGGAAGAAGCCCGCGAGCTTGTGCTTCGCGATGAGGGCCAGTTCCCGCTCGAGCCGCTCCCGCGCTTCCGCGCGGACCGCGGGGTCGGCTGTCCCGTACTTCCGTGCGAACGCTCGCTCACAGATATCCCGCAGCACGCCGTCGGGAGTTGCTCCCTCCGGAACGGGGTACTCGGGCAGCCGGTAGGGGATGTCGCGGACGAGGTCGAAGGTGCACCGCTCGGCGATGGCCAGGGTGTTCCGCACCGCTTCGGGGTAGGCTGCGAAGCGGCGCACCATGGCCTCGGGGGACTTCAGGAAGAACTCCGAGTTCGGCCGCCGTACCGCGTGGGAAGCATCCAGCGTCAGCCGGTGGCGGATGGCCACCAGCACGTCGTGGAGGCGATGCCGCTCCCGCACGTGGTAGTGCACGTTGTTCGTGGCCACGATGGGAATGCCGGCCGAGGTGGCGATGCGTACCAGGGCAGCGGCCCGATGGCGGTCGCCGTAGACGTCGTGGTGCTGCAGCTCGACGAAGAACGCGTCGCCTAGCGCGTCGCGCAGCTCGCCGGCGAGGGCTCGCGCTTCGCGCCAGCGGAGGTCTCCCTGCGCCGGGTCGAGGAGCCTGGCCAAGGGGCCGCGGCGGCATCCACTGAGCACGACCAGCCCGTCACGGAGCTCGAAGAGCCAGGACCACTCCACCCGCGGCTCGTCTTTCCCGTGCGTGCAGTGGGCGCGGGTCAGCAGCCGGCAGAGGTTCCGGTAACCCTCGGCATCGGCAGCCAGGAGCGTCAGGTGCGATGGTGCTTCGTCCGGCGCGCGGGGGGCCATCGTCACTTCGCAGCCGGTGATGGGGCGTATCCCCGCATCGTGCGCGGCGCGGGCGAACTCCATCGCCCCGTACAGATTGTCGTGGTCGGTGAGGGCGAGCGCCTCGTAGCCCAGCGCCCGCGCCCGGGCCACCAGTTCGTGGGGCGTGCTGGCGCCTTCGCGCAGCGACCAGCAGGAGTGCGCGTGGAGTTCGACGTACCCCGCCACGGGCCCGAGTATAGAACATATGTTCGAAAACGGCTACGCTCCTCGGCGCTGCACCCGCTCGACGGGCGCGGGGTAGGGCTGCCGATACCAGGCGTCGTGCACGGCGTCGTGGAAGAGGGTGAGCTGATGGCCGTCGCGCAGCTCCACCAGGAAGTAGCGCCGGACGATGGGCGCTCGCCACCACTCGTCGTCGATGCGCCACCGGTCGATGATCCTCGCCACCGGCACGAGCTTGCCCCGTCGGAGCACCGCTCGTGGCACCCCCGAAGGAGTGGCGTCGACCGCGGTAGGGATTGGTGTGTTCAGCGGCCGAAGGCCACCAGCGCCAGCTGCCGTTCCGGAATCCTCGACCATGGCTCCACCTCCACCACGCGGAAGATCTGGGGTTCGCCGTACCGTGCGCTGAGCTGTTCTGCCGCTTCCAGCAGTTCGCGCCGCCGCCGCGGCCCGCTCGGCCAGAGCACGGCTTGATGCCCGTATTCGCCGCACAGGCCCGAGAGCTTCAGGGACAGGCGCACTCCCGGAGAAGGCAGGGTCAGCCGCGCGATCTTCTGGCGCAGCACGAAAAGCATCCGCTCGCCATCGGAAGTAGGTTCGCGGAAGGTCACGACCCGCACCACCGCCTCGCCGCTTTCCAGTTCGAGCCGCCACGTGCAGCGCCGCCAGGCTGCTCCGCGGAGCGCCGGCGCTTCCAGCGCTTGCTGGAGCAGCGCGCTGGTCGCCGCCAGAAGCTGCTCGGCCGTACTCGCCGGTGCAGGAAGCTCCATCGCGGCCCCTGCCGTCCGCTCCGGACGCCGGGGAACGACGGTGCTCGTGTCCTTTCCGGCGGCCAGGTCCCATGCGCGAGCGCCAGCGGGTCCGAACTGCGCCGCCACGGCGCTTCGGGGAAGGGCCGCCAGCTGGCCCAACCGTTCGATGCCGAGCAGTCGGAGCCGCTGATGCATCGCCGTCGGCAGGGGGAGCACCTCCACCGGGAGGGGCGCTAGGAACTCCGCTACGCCCTCCTCCGGCACGAGCACGGGCGGCGGGGCTCCCGTTTTCCCGGCATGCTCCGCGCTGGCGGCTGCGGCAGCCGCGTGGGCGGCGAATACCCCCGGCCCCGCCCCGATGGACACCGGAAGCCCGCTCGCTGCCGAAGCTGCCCGCTGGAGGTCGGCCAGGTAGGCTTCGTCGGCAAGCCCCGCGAGCTGCGCCAGCCCCCGGACATCCAGGTGCAGATGGCCGGGCGCTGCCTCCTCGACAGCAGGGCTGTGCCGCTCGGCGAGCGTGCGCAGGGCCGCCGCCGTCTCGGCCAGCGCCCGCTCGTCGGCCGGGACGACGGCTGCCTTCGGGCAGAGGGAGAGCGCCCGGCGCAGGACCATCCCTTCGCTGACCCCTGACCGGACAGCCTGCGGGCAGCAGGCTCGCACGCGCGGGGCATCCTCCCCGGCAGCCGCCACGATGAGCGGGCGCCCGCGGGTTTCGGGGTGGTCGCGCCTAGCCACCGCGACTGCGAAATCGGGGATGAGCAAGCACGCCACCTTCATGGGGCTGCCAGTGTAGAACAAACGTTCTAGCGACGCCAAGGGGCAGCCGTCACCGCTCCGCGGTCTCCGCGCCGGGAATGGGCAGGCCCGCCGCGGACAGCGTCGCCTCGAACGCGGCCCGTGCTACCTCGATCTGGCTCTCGTCGGGCACGCGCGTGGTGAGCCCCTGCAGGGCAAGGTTCGGCGCGAACAGCCAGCGCACGATGCGGTACCGCTCGAAGCGCGCTCCCAACCGCAGGATCTCGTAGCTCACCCCTGCGACCGCTGGCAGCAGCAGGATGCGTGACGCGGTCCGAACGAGCAGCCCTGCGTCGACCAGGGCATCGAACGTGGCGAACACCGCCAGGGCGACCACGATCACCACCAGCAGGAAGCTCGTCCCGCAGCGCGTATGCTCCTTCGGGAACCGTCGGATCGCTTCGATGGTGAGCGGCTCGCCCGCTTCGTAGGCATGGATGGTCATGTGTTCGGCGCCGTGGTACTGGAAGACGCGGCGGATGTCGGGCATGAGCCCGATGGCGGCGATGTACCCGACGAAGAGCCCCAGTCGGAGCACGGTTTCGGCCCCGACCACCGCCAGCCGATGCGCTCCCGCCGCCTCGATCCAGTGGGCGGCGACGATAGGCAGGGCGAAGAAGACTGCCACTGCCAGGACGATGGCGAGGGCCATCATCCCCCAGAACGTGTGCTGCGGAAACTCCACCGGCTCGCCGCGTTCGTTCGTTTCGCCTTCCATTGCCACCCGCGAGGAGAAGGAGAGCGCCCGCATCCCCAGCGCAAGGGTCTCCCACAGCACGACCACCCCGCGCAGGAGAGGAACGCGGCGGATGGGCCCTGTGTACACGCCGCCGAGCTCTTCGCTGTGCACGACGATGTGGCCTCGCGGGTCGCGGACCGCCACCGCCATATGCCGCGGGCCGCGGATCATGACGCCCTCGATGACGGCTTGGCCGCCGTAGTACACCGTCCCCGTGCTCATCCGGCCTCCGAGGGAGCGATCCCTGCCCGAAGAATAACGGACGGCGCCGCGAGCACGCGGCGCCGTCCTGATGTCCGATTCGTTCAGAGTCCCGGGGCTACTTCTTCGCCGCGTACCGGCGCGTGAAGCGTTCGACGCGACCGGCGGTGTCGACGATGCGCTGCTCGCCGGTGAAGAACGGATGGCAGACGTTGCAAACCTCGAGGTGCATTTGCGGTTTCGTGGACCGCGTCTCCACCTCGTTCCCGCAGGAGCAGCGCATGATGGCCGGACCGTACTTCGGGTGAATGCCAGGCTTCATTCCCGTACCTCCGTTACGCCGTCACGGCGTAAACGCTGACCTTCTTCCGCCGTCCCTTCGCATACGGCTCGAACTTCACGCGACCCTCGACGAGGGAGAAGATCGTGTAGTCGCGCCCGAGCCCGACGTTTTCCCCGGGATGGAAGCGGGTGCCGCGCTGCCGCACGATGATCGTCCCTGGCTTCACCAGCTCGCCGTCGAACTTCTTGATGCCCAGCCGCTTCGCATTGCTATCGCGGCCGTTCCTCGAACTCCCGACACCTTTCTTGTGGGCCATCCTCGGTCACCCCCGCTCGATGGCTTCGACCACCAGACGGGAAATCGGCTGCTTGTGACCGACCTTCCGCCGGTAGCGCACCTTGTTCTTGTACTTCATGAAGAGCAGCTTCGGCGCCCGCCCGTGGGCGGTGATGCGAGCGCGGACGGCGGCGCCGGGCACGACCGGCGTACCCACCTCCGCCCCGTTCTCGTCGATGAGGGCGAGCACAGGCAGGGTGATCATGTCGCCGGGTTGGCCGTCGACGCGGTTGATCTCGAACTCCTGCCCTTCCTTCAGACGGAGCTGGCGCCCGCCAGCACGCACGATGGCTTCCACGTCACAACCTCTCCTGGTCGTGCCGACCAAAAGTTCAGTCTAGGGACGGCTGCCGAAGCCGGTCAACGCGTGTCCGTGCGGTCGACCTCGATGTTCGCCTGCGGGCCGCCCTCCCAGGCGAGGCCAGGGGCGGGTTTCGGCTCGAAGGCTGGCCGCCGCGGCGATTCGGACACCTTCGGCGCCGGGGTCTCCTCCGCCTTCTCCTTCGCGGCCAGGTCGGGAGGCGGCCACGGCTCGTTGGGGTCGCTGTTCAACAGGCGCTGGAGCGCCTCGCCCTCGATGGTTTCGACCTCCAGCAGCACGTTGGCGAGCTTGTCGAGCAGTGCCCGGTGCTCGCGCAGGATCTTCCGTGCCCGCTCCTGCGCCTCCTCGATGATGGCCCGCACCTCGTCATCGATCTGCTCCGCCACCTTCTCGCTGTAGTTCCGCGTCTCGGAGATCTCCCGGCCGAGGAAGATGAGCTCTTCGCTCCGGCCGAAGGTGCGCGGCCCGAGCCGCTCGCTCATACCCCAGCGGGTCACCATCGCCCGTGCGATGCGGGTCACCTGTTCGATGTCGTTGGAGGGGCCGGTCGACGCCTCGCCGAAGACGAGCTCCTCGGCGGCGTGCCCGCCTAGGGCGGCGCAGAGCTGGTCGCGGAACATCGACTTCGTGCGGTAGTGCACTTCCTCCTCGGGGAGGAAGCGTGTGAACCCGCCGGCCATCCCCCGCATCACGATCGTCACCTTGTGAGGCGGGTCATGGTGCTCGAGGAAGTGCGCCACCACCGCGTGCCCGGCCTCGTGGTAGGCCGTGAGCCGCTTCTCCCGCTCGCTCATCACGCGGCTCTTCCGCTCAGGGCCGGCCACCACCCGGTCCACCGCCTCGTGGAACTCTTGCATGGTGATGATCTTCTTGTTCCGCCGCGCAGCCAGGATGGCGGCCTCGTTCACCAGGTTGGCGAGGTCGGCGCCGCTGAAGCCGGGCGTGGCCTTCGCCAGCTCTTGAATCTTCACGTCGTCAGCGATCGGCTTCCCTCGCAGGTGCACGGCTAGGATGGCCTCGCGCCCCTTCACATCCGGCCCATCGATCACCACCTTCCGGTCGAAGCGGCCGGGACGCAGCAGCGCCGGGTCGAGGATGTCGGGTCGGTTCGTGGCAGCGATGACGATGACGTTCGTGCCCGTATCGAACCCGTCCATCTCGACGAGGATCTGGTTCAGCGTCTGTTCACGCTCGTCGTGGCTTCCGCCCAGCCCCGCACCGCGCTGCCGGCCCACGGCGTCGATCTCGTCGATGAACACGATGCAGGGCGCGTTCTTCTTCGCCTGGTCGAAGAGGTCGCGCACGCGGCTGGCCCCCACGCCGACGAACATCTCCACGAATTCGGAACCGGAGATGCTGAAGAAGGGCACACCCGCCTCGCCGGCCACCGCGCGGGCGAGAAGCGTCTTGCCCGTACCCGGCGGGCCAACCAGCAGGACTCCCTTGGGAATGCGCGCGCCCAGCGCGGCGAACTTCTCGGGGTACTTCAGGAACTCGACGACCTCTTGCAGCTCCTCTTTCGCTTCGTCGACGCCGGCGACGTCGGCGAAGGTCACCGTCACCTTGCTGCCCGTGAAGAGGCGGGCACGGCTCTTCCCGAAGCTCATCGCCTGGGAGTTCGAGCCCTGGGCCTGCCGCATCACGAGCAGGATGAAGGCACCGAAGAGGAGGAAAGGCAGGATGTTGAGCAGCAACCCAAGCCATGGCCCGAATCCGCTGCTCTCCTTGTACTCCAACACGAGGCCGGGCTTCACCTGGCCGTCGACGACCTGCTCACCGTTGAGGGAGACGCCGCGCTCCGTCAGGAGCGACTCGAGGTCGGTGTTCTCCCCCATCTTCGATTTCCGGACGATCTGCTGCCCGTTGACCTCCTCGCGGTAGTACGCCGTCAGGTCGCGACCATCCACCACCAGCCGCTCGATGCGGTTCTGGGAGGCGTCTTCGAGCACCTGGCCGAAGGCGATGGTGGGGTGGTCGCCTCCCCCCGAGAAGAAGGCGAACACGATGGCGATGACCGCGACCAGGATGAGGAGGTAGACGAAGCTGTTCCGCAGCCAGCGAGAGTACAACGAACTACTCCATCGCCCGAGGGCGCGTCTCGCCCCGAGTATACCAGACAGAAGAGGGCCGGATTCGGTCGGCGCGCCGACAGGCGGCGCCCGTTCCCCGCCCTTTCCCATCTTCGGCCGTGCCGCCAGCTTCGCGCAGGGTGCGTGCCGCCCCCTGGGCCTCTAGACTGACGTCGGGCGCGCCCGCGTTCGCACCATCATTGCCCCTACGAGGTGTCCCACATGCGTCTCGCGTTCGTCGGCGGTACGGGTCCCGAAGGGCTGGGCCTGGCCATGCGTTTCGCCGCAGCTGGCCACGCAGTGGCCATCGGTTCCCGGTCCCCCGAGCGGGGCGCAGAGGCGGCCGAAAAGGTGCGACAACGCGTCCCCGGCGCCCAGGCCGACGGCGGCCAGAACGCCGACATCGTGGCCGACGCCGACGTGGTGTTCCTCACCTTCCCCTACGAAGGTCAGGAGCCCACCCTCCGGGCCATCGCCGACCGCCTCGCAGGGAAGATCGTCTGCGACGTGGTCGCCCCCCTCCAGTTCGTGAAGGGAAAGGGTGCGGTGGCCGTCGACGTCCCAGGCCACAGCGCCGCCGAAGAGGCGGCCGCCTTGCTCCCGGGTGCGCGCGTCGTCTCGGCCTTCCAGAACCTTGCCGCCGAAAAGCTCATGGAGCTCGAGCACCCGCTGGAGGCGGACGTCATCGTCTGCGGTGACGACGCCGAGGCGAAGCAGGTCGTGATCGGGCTGGCGAACGCCATCCCGGGCGTCCGCGGCATCGACGGGGGCGCCCTCTTCAACAGCCGCTACGTCGAGATGCTCACCGCCCTCCTCATCAACCTGAACCGGCGCCACAAGACGCAGACGACGATCCGCATCGTCGGCATCTGACCATGCCCTTCGCGCGGAACGGCGAGACGAACATCTGGTACGAGGTCTTCGGCGAAGGAACGCCCGTCATCCTGCTCATGGGCGTCGGTGGCAGCAGGCGCGCATGGTGGGAGCGGTTCCCGGAGCTGCTCGCCAGGCGTCACCAGGTCGTCCTCATCGACAACCGAGGGACAGGGAAGAGCAGCAAGCCGGCGCGCCCCTGGACGATGGCGGACATGGCTGCCGATGTCCACGCGGTAGTGCGCGACCTCGCTCTCGGGAGCTTCCACCTCGCCGGGTGCTCGTTGGGGAGCATCATCGCCCGGCACTACGTCGCCAACTGGGGCGGGGAGCGCCTGCGGTCGCTCGCCTTGCTCTGTCCCCCCAACGGGGTGCCTGCGAGCGAGGAGGACCGGAACGCGGCCCTCTTCTGGGATCGCTCCCGGCCTCTCATCGAATCCGCGCGGAAGAGTTGGCCGGTCATCCACCCCGCCGACTGGGTGGCGGCGAACGAGGAGCTCCTTGTCCGCAAGTTCGAGGAGAGCTTGCGCGAGCCGACCCCCGCCCGGACCTTCCGCTTCCAACTCGATGCCGCCCAGGCGGCCGGTTTCGCGAACGAGGCGGTCAACCGGTACGCGTGGCCCGTGTTGGTCCTCCACGGCACGGCCGATCGCCTTGTGCCCCCGGCCAACGCCATCGAGGTTGCGAAGGCGATCCCCAGGGCCCAGGTCGTATGGCTCGAAGGCGCCTCGCACAACTTCTGGTGTCACGCGCCGGACGAATCCGCGAGCGTGCTGAACGACTTCTTCGCCCGGGCCGACGCCGCCGCAGGAGTCCGCTACCGATGAGCGTCGCCGACGAGCTGCGCATCTTCGGCATCCCCGGCATCCCCGAGATCGTGCCCGGTACGGACCTCGCCGCCGTCATCTTCGAGGCGGCGCGGCGTGCCGACCGCCCTCTCTGCAGCGGTGACATCCTGGTGGTGACGTCGAAGGTCGTCTCAAAGGCCGAGGGCCGCATCGTCGACCTGGACACCGTCGAGCCTTCGCCCTTCGCCCGGCAGTACGCCGAGGCTTGGGATAAGGACCCTCGCGTGGTGGAGCTCGTCCTCCGCGAGGCGAAGCGTGTCGTGCGCCAGGTGGGTCCGGTCCTCATCACCGAGACGCGCCACGGCTTCGTCTGTGCCAACAGCGGAGTCGACCAGTCGAGCGCCGGAGCCGCCGGGCGGGCCGTGCTCCTCCCCCTCGACCCCGATGCGAGCGCACGACGCATTCGCGAGGGGCTTCGGGAGCGGGGCCTCGACGTCGCCGTCATCATCTCCGACACCTTCGGACGGCCCTGGCGCGAGGCCCAAACCGACGTCGCCATCGGCATCGCCGGCATGCAGCCGGTCGTAAGCTACATCGGCCAGAAGGACCCCCATGGGCACGAATTCCGGGTCCAGGCGCTTTGCGTTGCCGACGAGCTTGCGGGCGCTGCCGAGCTCGTGAAGGGGAACATCAGTCGCGTCCCCGCGGCGGTCATCCGTGGCTTCCCCTGGACGCCGGACGAGACGGCGACGATGCGCAGCATCGTCCGCGACCCCGAACGCGACCTCTTCCGTTGAGGTCTGCCTACACGCCGACGACGAGCGTGGCCAGGTAGCCCGACTCGGCATCGCCGCTGACCGTCGCCATCTGCCGCTGCCAACCGTCGCGGAAGATCGTGTCGCGTTCCAAGGAAAGCGAGGCGAGGTTGCGAGCGCTGTTGCCGTACTCGCCGCGAGCGTAGACCCTCTCGCAGACATCCCGGGGCAGGGCGAGCTGCGACGTGAGCACCTTGTTCGCGGAGGAAGTGGCGCGTTCGAGGTCGGGATACACCTCGAAGTGGATGTGCGGCCATCGCCCCGCATAACAACCGGGGAAGACGGTTTCGAAGGTGACCCAGCCCTCACCATCGGTCGGTTGGACTCCGCGAAGGTAGTTCTCCCCCGGAAGCTCGTAGACCGAGTACCGACCGCGGGCGTCGCAGTGCCAGAGGTACACGGCTGCATTGGCGAGGGGACGGCAGCCGTTCGCCGTATCGACGACCTGGAGGCGAACCGTGAGGGGCACGCCCTCGGCAACCGTCGACGAAATGCCGAAACTGGAGCGGATGTTGTGGCGGACGATTCCCGTTTGCGCGAGCACGTTGGGCCCGTTCGAACCGTCCGCTGGGAACGGCCCGGCCGTCTCCGGGGGAATGGCGTCCGTGCAGGCGGAGCGCGGCGTGGCCTCGGTGGGGAGGGGCGTCACGGTGACGGCAGCGGGAGTCGCCGCTAGGCCTACCGTCCCCTCCGGGGATGGTGTCGGGTCGGAGGCTCCTTCACCTTCGTCGCCGCAGCCAACGAGGACGAGCGCGACGGCTCCCCCCATCAGCTTCAGGAGCGCTCGGCGCCTGAGCTGAGCCCGTATCGCCGCCAGGTCCGCCTCCAAGCCGCGGTCGTGGAGGTCTTTCTCGCCCCGGTTCGAATCTTGGCCCATGCGTTGCCCCCTCTCAGGTGATGCTACGCGAGGCTGCCGCCTCTGGATGAGAGCACGCTTAAGGCCGGGATGCTGGCCTTTCCTGCACGCCCAAGCGGGGTACGATGGTCCCGCCGTGGAGACGATCCGTGTCCAGCTTCTCCGTCCCGGTGCGCGGCTGCCGGTCCGCGCGACCGAAGGCAGCAGCGGGTTCGACCTCTTCGCCTGTACCGGTGGCGCTGAAATTGAAATTTCCCAGGAGCCTGTCCTGGTGCCGACGGGTATCGCAATCGAGGCGCCTCCGGGGTTCGACGTGCAGGTGCGCCCCCGTAGCGGCCTCGCCCGGCAGGGCGTCATCGCGGCCTTCGGCACCATCGACGCGGACTACCGGGGCGAAGTGCTCGTCACCCTGTACACGACGTCGCCCGACGTCCGCTACACGGTGCGCGACGGAGACCGGGTCGCACAGCTCGTCGTCGCGCGCTTGGCCGACGTGCGGTTCGAGGTCGCCGAAGCGCTCGCTGCGACGGATCGCGGGAGCGGGGGACACGGGAGCACCGGGCGGTGATCTACGTCTACATCGTGGCGGGGGCGGTGCTCGGCGCCCCGGCGCGGTACTTCCTCCAAGGGAGGGTGCAGGAGCTGTCCGGCCCTGGATTTCCCTGGGGCACGCTCGTCGTCAACCTCTCCGGATGCCTCGTCATCGGGTTCATCGCCACGCTCGCCTTCGAACGGGAGCTGCTCTCCCGCGAAGCCCGCGCCTTCCTGATGGTCGGATTCTTGGGCAGTTACACCACGTTCAGCACCTTCGGTTGGGAAACCTTCGAGCTGGCGAGGGAGCTCGATTTCGTGCGCGCGGCTGCGAACGTCTTCGCCAGCGTCTTGCTCGGCCTGGCGGGGGTTTGGCTTGGTTCTGCCCTCGCCAGATCGCTGTAAGGTGAGGGCGATGGAGCTTGCGGGCGAAGGGCTGCTGCTGCGCATCTTCCTCGGAGAGAGCGATCGCTTCCGCGGCCGCCCCACCTGGGAGGCGTTGATGCTCCGGGCGCGCGAGCTGGGCCTTGCCGGCTGCACGGTGATTCGCGGCCTGGCGGGGTACGGCGCGGCCTCCCGAATCCACACCGCACGGATCGAACGGCTCTCCCTCGACCTTCCAATCCTCGTCGAGCTGGTCGACACGGCCGAGAAGATCCGCGCCTTCCTCCCCGAGGTGGAGGCGATGGTGCCGCAGGGGCTCGCCACGCTCGAGCGCGTGGAAGTGCACTTCTATCGCCACGGCAGCGAGGGCGGGGGCGGCGCGGCCGGCGACGGCGATAGCACGTAGCCAGCCCGCGCTCTAGCATGGGTGGCACACGCTGAAGGGACTCCCGCCATGTCCTACGAACTCGACGCGCTGGTGGAATCGCCGCCTCGCCCCGACCTCCCCGATTTCTCCACCGGGGATACGGTGCGCGTCCACGCCAAAGTTATCGAAGGCAACCGGGAGCGCATTCAGGTCTTCGAAGGCGTCGTCATCCGCAAGCGGCGCAAGGGTCTCGCCTCGACCTTCACGGTGCGGAAGATCGCGAGCGGCGTAGGTGTGGAACGCACCTGGCCCCTTTTCAGCCCGCGTATCGAAAAGATCGAGGTGGTCCGCAAGGGGAAGGTCCGGCGGAAGAACCTGTACTACCTGCGGAAGCTCACCGGACGGGCCGCGCGCATCAAGGAGAAGCGGTAGGCGGCGAAGCAGTTTGCCAAGCGCTAATCATCGAGTATCCTTCGAGCCGAGGCGGAGTTCGCCGGCCACCGCCTCGGTTCGTTCCAGTTGACGCCCCCACGGAGGCCCTCGATGATGCACGCCCTTCCTCGGCAGCCCCTCTCCCAAACCCTCGGGCGCCGGGAGAAGTGGCTGCTCATCTTCTCCCTGATGGTCTCCCTCTTCATGGGGGCGCTCGACCAGACCATCGTTTCCACCGCCATTCCGCGCATCGTCTCCGAGCTGGGCGGCTTCTCTCTCCTCGCCTGGGTCTTCACCGCCTACATGCTCTCCTCCACCGTGGTCGTGCCGTTGGTCGGCAAGCTCTCCGACACCTACGGACGGAAGCAGTTCCTCATGGTGGGCATCCTGCTCTTCATGGGCGGCTCGGCAGCCTGCGGTGCCGCTCCCGACATGCTCTCCCTCATCGCCTTTCGTGCGCTCCAGGGGGTCGGCGGCGGCATCATGTTCGCCACCATCTTCGCGACCACTGGCGACCTCTTCGCGCCGGCCGAACGCGGCCGGTACATGGGGCTCTTCACCGGCACGTTCTCGCTGGCGAGCATCGTCGGGCCGAGCCTCGGGGGGCTCATCACCGACCACGTCGGTTGGCGATGGATCTTCTACGTGAACGTGCCGGTGGGTCTGGTCGCCCTGCCGGCCATCTGGCGCAACCTCCCTGGCGGGCGGCTCGGCGAGCGCCGCGCCATCGACTACGTGGGCGCCGCCCTGCTTGCGGCCGCCTCGGTGATGATGCTCCTCGCCTTCGTCTGGGCGGGCGACCAGTACGCGTGGGATTCGGCGACCATCGTCTCGCTCCTCGTCGCATCGGCGGCGCTGCTCGGTGTCTTCGTCCTCCAGGAGCTGCGGCACCCCGACCCGATGGTGCCGCTCTACCTCTTCCGGAACCGGGAGTTCACGGTCACGAACCTGGTGGTGTTCTTCGTCGGCTTGTCGATGTTCGGCTCCATCGCCTACCTCCCCACCTTCGTGCAGACGTCCCTCGGTGCCTCGGCCACCGCTTCGGGGGTGATCACGACCCCCCAGTCGCTGGGCGTGCTCACGGCCAGCATCATCGGCGGGAACGTGATGGCCCGCGTCGGGCGGTACAAGTTCATCGCCGTCGCCGGGGGCGTGCTCCTGTTTACGGGCATCATGTTGCTGCGGACGGTCGATGTGGGGATGCCACGTTGGCACGTCAGCGCCTTCGTGGTCATCACCGGCTTCGGGTTCGGCCTCGTCCTTCCGACGATGTCGGTTGCCGTCCAGAACGCGGTCGATTACCGCTACCTGGGGGTGGCCACCAGTGCCAGCCAGTTCTTCCGTCAGATCGGGGGCGTCATCGGGACCGCCGTCTTCGGCTCCGTGCTCGCCACGAGCTACCGCAGCGCGTTCGCGGCTGAGCTCCCCGCGGACGCGAGGGCGGCGTTGCCGGCGCCGGTCCTCGGCCAGTTCGACGACCCAACCCTCGCGCTCGACGCGCGTCGGTACGGCCTCGTGCTCGACCAGCTCCGCCAGCTCCCGGGCGGCGAAGCGTTGCTTCAGCTCGCTGTCGGTGCGCAGCAGGAAGCGGTCGCGGTCGCGATCCGGCACATCTTCTCCATCGCGGCGGTGTTCGCCCTGCTCTGCCTCGGGATGACGCTGGCTCTCCGCGGCATGCCCCTGCGCCGCACGCACGCGCCGGTCGCTGCCCCGGAAGGCTCTCCTCCCCCGTCGGAGGCGCGCGCGCCCGCCGCGCCCGACTCCATCCCCAGCAGCGCCGACGTCACTCCACGGACGCGATGAGCGGATACAGCGGCTGCCCCGTTCGGTGCACTTCGCTTTCCGCCTGGGGGAAGCGCTCGCGAATCCGCTCCGCCAACGCGGCGAGTGTGCCCTCGTCGATCCCCTCACCGGCGTAGACGGTTACCAGTTCCGCCTGCGAGGCACCGGCTGCCTCGAGCCCGGCCAGGAGCGCCTCGAGAGGGTCCCTCGCGGTGGCCACCAGCTCGTCGTCCACGAGGACGATCGCGTCGTTGGGACGGACTTCGATCCCCCCCAAGGTCCGAGACTGGGTCGCGGTCGTGACCTCCACCGTCCTCACGGCTTCGGTGGCCGCCCGCATCCGCTCGAGGCTCTCACGGACCGGCAAGGCCGGGTCGAAGGCGACGGCAGCGGCGATCCCCTGGGGCACGCTCTTTGCCGGAACGACGTGGAGCGTCGCACGGCGCGACAGCTCCGCCGCTTGTTGTGCCGCCATCACCACGTTCTTGTGGTTCGGCAGCACGATGACATCCGGTCGCTGCAGCCGTTCGGCCGCCTCGACGATCTCCCGCACGGCGGGCTTGGTCAGGGGCTCGAGTCGGATGGGCTCGGCTCCCAGGCTGCGGAAGATTTCGTCGAAGGCCGGGCTCGGGCTGAATGCCAAGAGCGCCGCCGCCGTGGTGGCACCGCTCCCTGCTTCGGCGAAGCGGCGGTGCTGCGCCGTCATGTCTTCCGCCTTCAGGCGTGAGACGGTGCCGAGGGGCTCGCAGACGGCGACGGCGGCACTGGGGTCGTCGGTGTGGACGTGCACGTGGACCGCGTCCGCGTCGCCCACGACGACGATGGAGCGCCCGCCGGCGGCGCGGAGCGCCTCGCGGATGGCAGCGGTATCGAGCGGGGCCTCGGCCCGCTGGAGGAGGAATTCGGTGCAGAAGCCGAACTCGCCCCCATGGTCCCCGGGCCGTAGCTCGAGCCGCGGCAGCTCGGGCTCCCGTTCGATCGGCCTGCCCGTCAGTTCGGCGTAGAAGGCGCGGAGCATCGTGCAGATGCCCTCGCCTCCGGCGTCCGGAACGCCCGCCTCGCGCAGTACGGGAAGGAGGTCGGGCGTCGAGGCCTCCGCTTCCTCGGCGCCGGTGAGCGCAGCAACGAACACGAGCTCGCACCCGGCGCCCGCGCCCTCGTTCGGCAGCCTGGCGCACGCCTCCCGGGCGGCGTCGGCTGCCGCCCGGAGGACCGTGAGCATGGTGCCCTCGACCGGTTCAGCGACGGCGGCGTACGCGGAAGCGGCCGCCCGCGCGAACGCCTCGGCGAGCGCTTTCGCATCGATGGTCTCGTACCCGACGACGCCCTCGGCGAACCCGCGCAGCGCCTGCGAAAGGATCACGCCGGAGTTCCCGCGGGCTCCGTACAGAGCTCCCCGTGCGACCGCACGGAGGACCTCCCCCGCACGGTCACTCCCTTCGCCTTCGGCGAAGGAAACCGCCTCCGCTAGCGTCGCCGCCATGTTGCTGCCGGTGTCGCCGTCGGGGACGGGGTAGACGTTGATGGCGTCGATGGCGGCGGCTCGGGCGCGGAGATGTTCGGCGGCGGCCCGGAAAAGCTCCCGCACTCGCCTTCCGTCGAGCGCCTGGCCGGTGGCGGGGATGGTCACAGGTTCGGCACCTCGTGGTTCGGTTGGCCCTTGGGGCTGCTCGTTGGTAGCATACGTTCCACGCACTCTGCGAAGGGAATGATGCCGCATGGCCAGTGGCGCCTGCGACGTTTGCGGGAAGACAACCCAGTTCGGACGGTACATCCGTCACCAGCACGGCGGCCGGTGGGAGCGGAAGGCACCGAAGAAGAGCCGGTTCTTCCGCCCGAACGTCCACAAGCACCGGCTGTTCGTGGACGGCCAGTGGGTGCGGCTGAACGTCTGCACCCGGTGTCTGCGCACGCTGGTCAAGGTTTCCTGACGAGTTCCGCTCGCGCCTGTTCGGCCGCCGCGCGGAGCGCCGCCAGATTCTCGGCAACGCTGCCGTCGGCGTTGTAGACGCTGCTCCCACACACGAGGACGTCGGCTCCGGCGGCCACGCACGCCGCCACGTTGCTCACCTTCACGCCGCCGTCGATCTCGATCTCCGTCGCCAAGCCCCGCTCGTCGATGAGCCGCCGGAGCCGCTCCGCCTTTTCGAGCGCTCTGGGGATGAGCGCCTGCCCTCCCCAGCCAGGGTTCACCGCCATCACCATCACCTGGTCCGCCTCGCCGAGCACCTCTTCCACGGCGGCGACGGGAGTGCCGGGGTTCAGACAGACGCCGGCCCGGACGCCGCGCCGCCGGATGGACTCGAGAGTGCGGTGGATATGGGGCGAAACCTCCACGTGCACGTTCAGGATGTCTGCCAGTTCGGCGAAGGCGTCGAGATGACGCTCAGGCTCCACGATCATCAGGTGGATGTCGAAGGGGAGACGCGTCACCTTGCGCAACGCCTCGATGACGAGCGGTCCGAAGGTGATGTTCGGCACGAAGCGGCCGTCCATCACGTCGAGGTGGAGGTAATCGGCGCCTCCCGCTTCGGCCGCCCGCACCTCGTCGGCCAGCCGCCCGAAATCCGCTGTCAGGATCGACGGGGCGAGCTTCACCGGTCGCACGTCCGCATTCTAACCGGGGTTCGCCCCTGCCGTTATACTGCCCCGCATAGGCGCGTGATCAATTCATCGGCAGGCTGATGAACGTCCGCATCGTCACCGACTCCACCTGCGACCTCCCCCGGGAGCTCGTCGAACGGTACGGGATCGAGGTCGTTCCCCTGACGGTCTTCTTCGGCGACGAGGCCCTCCTCGACGGTGTCGACATCGACGCCGAGCGCTTCTATCGGCGTCTGGAAGCGAGCAAGGTCCTTCCCCGCACGAGCCAGCCCAGCGTGGAGCAGTTCGCGACGGCGTACCGCCGCGTGTTGGGGAGCGGAGCCGATGCGATCCTTTCCGTCCACATCTCCGCGAAGCTTTCGGGGACGTTGAACTCCGCCCGGCTGGCAGCCACCGAGGTCGCGGCGGAGGCGGGCCGGCCTATCGAACTGATCGACTCGAAGAACGTCAGCCTCGGTCTGGGCGCCGTGGTATTGGCGGCAGCGGAGCAGGCGGCCGCAGGTGCCGACTTGGCATCCGTGGTCGCCGCCGCCAACGCTACCATCGGGGCCGTGCACGTCGTCTGTGTCCTCGACACCCTCGAGTACCTGCAGAAGGGCGGGCGGATCGGCCGAGCGCGATCCATGCTCGGCACGCTGCTCAACGTGAAGCCGCTGGTGCACGTCGAGGATGGCGAGGTGGCACCCTTCGACCGGGTGCGAACCCGCGCTCGCGCCCTCGAGCGCCTCGCGGAGTTCGTCCGCGAGCACCGCGGCGCGCGCCGCCTCTTCGTGGCTTGTGCCGGCAACGATGCCGAAGCCGATGCCTTCATCGAGCGCGTCCGCCCTGACCTTCCCGGCACCGAGATCATCCGGGGCCACATCGGCCCGATCGTGGGCGTCTACACTGGCCCCAACACCTTGGGCGTGTGCCCGGTGATGCCGACATGAGCGTTCCGGCGCTCGATGCGGAGCGGCTGCGGCGCATCTTCGAGCTGGAGCTACGGGGTGGCTGCCGGGACGCCGTCGTCATCGAGGGGCTGGATGCGCTCCTCCGAACATCCGTCGGCGGCAACCCCGGCCACCCGATGGCGACGGCGGTTCGCGCACTGCCTCGTGGTGGTTACCGCAGCCTGAGCCCCGAACGGAGGCGGGCGTGGCTTCGCGCCGCCTTGGATGCGCTCGAAGGCCGCCCGTTCCGCCTGGCAGCCCCTCTCGAGCCCACTGCCGGTCCCTCGCCTGGCTCCGCCCCGTCGCGGTCGGCCTCCCGCGGAGTCCGCCCGCCCCGGCCGAGGCAGCCGGCGACGAGTGGCCGCGCGGCCGGCATCGGCCCCGATTCGCCGCTCGAAGCGCTCCCCGGCGTCAGTCGTGCTCTGGCGGCGAAGTTCGAACGGCTCGGTGTGCGCACGGTGGGCGAGGCGGCTCTCCATTTCCCCCGCCGGTACGCCGATTTCACCGACGTCCGCGCCATTCGGGAGCTGGGCCCAACGGCCTATCCGGTGACGGTGGTGGCGAGGGTCGCGTCCATCGGCGAGGCGCGGTTCGGAGCTCGGCTGCGCGGAACCGAGGCCCTCCTCACGGACGGGACCGGTGTGCTGCGCATCGTCTGGTTCAACATGCCGTACGTGGCCAAGCAGCTCACGGTCGGCGACGAGCTCGTCGTTTCGGGAAAGGTGCGGGTCTTCCGCGGCCGTCTCCAAATGGAGAACCCCGAATACGAACCCTTCGATGCCGAGGCGATGTCGCCCGGCCGGCTGCTGCCGATTTACCCGGCGACGCAGGGGCTCGGCCAGAAGAGCATCCGGCGCATCGTGCGGGCGGCCGTCGAGGCCGTTGCCGACCACCTCCCGGACCCGGTCCCTTCGTGGCTGGCGGTGCGCGAGGGGCTCGTTCCCCTGGCCGCGGCGGTGCGAGCCTGCCACGCGCCCGCATCCTTCGGCGAAGCGGAGGAGGCGCGGCGGCGCATCGCCCTCGGCGAACTGCTCGCGGTGCAGGTCGCCGTGCTGCGCCGCCGCGCCGAGTGGCAGCGCGGTCGGGAGGCTCCTCGCCTCAGCCTGGGGACGAAGCTGGACGCCTTCCTCGCCTCGCTACCCTTCCCGCTGACGGGGAGCCAGCGGCGTGCGCTCGACGAGATCCTCACCGATATCGCCCAGCCGGAGCCGATGCTGCGCCTCCTCCAGGGGGATGTGGGGAGCGGGAAGACGGTGGTCGCCCTCGCGGCGATGCTGGCGGCGGTGCACTCCGGCTGGCAGGCCGCCCTCATGGCGCCCACGGAGATCCTGGCCGAGCAGCACGAACGCAGCATCGCCCGGCTCCTCGGCGGGGGAGAGACGGCCCTCGCGGGCGTGTACGTTCCTCCCTGGTTCGGGCGGCCCATTCGCGTCCTCCTCCTCACCGGTTCGCTCTCCGAGGCGGAGAAGGAGCAGGTCCGCCGCGACGCTGCCCACGGCGGAGCCGATATCCTCATCGGCACCCACGCGCTCATCGAGGAGGGCGTGCAGATTCCCCGACTCGGCCTCGCTGTCATCGATGAGCAGCACCGCTTCGGCGTGATGCAGCGTTCGAAGCTCCGGCAGAAGGGCGTCAACCCCCACCTTCTCGTGATGACGGCCACGCCCATCCCACGCACGCTCGCCCTCACGGTCTACGGCGACCTCGATGTGTCGACCATCGACGAGCTCCCGCCGGGCCGGAAGCCCGTGAAAACGGTGTGGGTTCAGCCCCAAGAGCGCGAAGAGGCGTACGCCTTCGTCCGGGAGCGGCTCGACGCCGGGGAGCAGGCGTACGTCATCTGCCCCCTGGTGGAGGAGTCGGAAGCCCTGGACGTACGCTCGGCCGAGGAGGAGTTCGAACGGCTCCGGCGCGGCCCCTTCCGCGCCTACCGTGTGGAGCTGCTGCACGGTCGGATGCCCGGCCGCCAGAAGGACGAGGTCATGCAGCGCTTCGCCCGCGGCGAGGCCGACGTTCTGGTGTCGACGAGCGTCATCGAGGTCGGGATCGACGTTCCCAACGCCACCGTGATCATCATCGAGGGCGCGGAGCGGTTCGGTCTCAGCCAGCTCCACCAGCTGCGAGGTCGCGTGGGACGGTCCGAGCGGCAGAGCTACTGCCTCCTCTTCAGCACCGACGAGGACCCCGGGCCCGAAGCGCGCGAACGCCTTCAGGCGATGGTCGAAACCACCGACGGCTTTCGCCTGGCGGAGATCGACCTCGAAATGCGCGGCGAAGGCGAGGTGTGGGGGCGCGCCCAATCCGGCCCCAACAGCATGCTGCGCGTCGCCCGGTTCTCCGACCGGGACCTGCTCGACCTTGCCCGACGGATGGCCACCGAGGTGCTCGAACGGGACCCCGAACTCGCCCGTTCCGACCACCGCGCCCTGGCCGACGCGGTTCGCCCGTTCCTCGACCGCGCGACGGAGGCGAACTGAGCGCGTAGGATACGGCCGTGCCGAAGCCGCGCCAGCGCTACGTCTGCTCCTCCTGCGGCTGGCAGACGGTCGCCTACGTCGGCCGCTGTCCCCACTGCGCCCAGTGGCACACCCTCGCCGAAGTTGCGGAGACGGTGACCGCGAAGACGCCCCCCACGGCAGCCGCCGAGGCGGTCCTGCTCGGCGACGTCCCCGGGGACGGCGAGACGCGCCTGGTGACCGGTATCGGCGAGCTGGACCAGGTGCTCGGCGGCGGCCTGGTGGCGGCCAGCGTCGTGCTCGTGGGCGGTGAGCCCGGCGTGGGGAAGTCGACCCTCGTGCTCCAAGCCGCGGATGCCTTGGCGCGCCGAGGGTGGCGTGTGGGCTACCTCTGTGGCGAGGAATCGCCTCGCCAGGTGCGGATGCGCGCCGAGCGCCTCGGGCTGAGCCGGTCGCCCGTGCGACTCATGGCGAGCACGGAGCTGGAGCCGGTCCTCGCTCGGGCCGAGGCGGACGGCCTCGACGTGCTCATCATCGATTCGATCCAGACCGTGGCGGTGCAGGGGGTCGAAGGGCGCACTGGTGGCCCCGCCCAGCTCACTGAGGCAGCGGCGGCCGTCGTCGCCTGGGCGAAGGCGACCGGCACGGCAGTCATCCTCACGGGTCACGTGACGAAGGGAGGCGACATTGCCGGCCCGCGCCTCCTGGAGCATCTGGTCGATGTGGTGCTCTACTTCGAAGGCACCGATTCCGGGCTGGTTCGCGTGCTTCGGGCTGCCAAGAACCGCTTCGGTGCCACCGACGAGATCGGCGTCTTCGAGATGACCGGCACCGGCCTTCGCAGTGTCGAACAGCCGGCGCACCTCTTCCTCGCCGGGCGCGACCCCGAGGCATCGGGCTCGGCGATCGCCGCGGTGATGGAGGGAACCCGCCCCATCGCGGTCGAGGTCCAAGCGCTCGCGGTGCCGAGTCACCTTGCGGTCCCGCGCCGGATCGCGGTTGGAATCGAAGGCGCGCGGCTGCACCTCCTCCTGGCCGTCCTGGCCCGGCGCGCCGGAGTGAACGCGGGCACCTACGACGTCGTCGTGAGCACTTCGGGTGGCCTCCGCATCCGCGACTCCGCCGCCGACCTCGCCCTGGCGCTCGCCATCGTGTCGGCCGTGCGCGACGAGCCGCTCCCCGCCGACCTCGCCGCCGTGGGCGAAGTGGCGCTCTCGGGCGCCGTTCGGCCCGTGGCGCAGCTCGGGCGCCGCCTCGCCGAGCTCGAACGCCTCGGGGTGCGGCGATGCGTGGTCCCGGCGGGCGCCGACCACCCTCCGGGGGCGCTCGAACTGCTTCCGGCGGCGACGGTTCGCCACGCGGCGCGGCTCGTGTTCGGCGCTACACCTGCCGGTACGAGCGGTGCCGGAGGATGATGCTCTGCAGGATGCCGAGCGACGCGAACAGCGCCACCAGGGAGCTCCCTCCCTGGCTGACAAACGGTAGGGGGATGCCCGTCACGGGGAAGAGCCCGACGTTCACGGCGATGTTGATGAACGTCTGGGTGAGGATGAGGACCACGATGCCGACGGCAATGAGTTGACCGGCGGCGTCACCGGCGATCTGTGCCGCTCGGATTCCCCGCCAGAGCAGCAGGATGTAAAGGGCGAACAGGCCCATCGCCCCGGCGAAGCCAAGCTCTTCACCCAGGACGCTGAAGATGAAGTCCTTCGTCGGCACCTTCAAGAACTCGAGCTGCGTTTGCTCTCCGTTCCCCAGCCCCTTCCCCAGCAACCCGCCGGAACCGATCGCCGTTTCGGCCTGGATGACGTTGTAGCCGGCCCCGAGCCCCCCCTGGTCGCGGTAGGGGTCGACGAGGATGCTTACCCGCTCCACCTGGTAGTCGGCGACGGCGAACGTCCACACGAACGGTGCCGCTGCCAAGCAAACGGCCGCCAGAAGGGCGAGGTGGCTGCGGTTGACGCCGGCGACCACGACCACGCCGAGCCAGATGGCGATGGTCACTGCAGCCGTCCCCAGGTCGGGCTCGACGAAGATGAGGAGGGCGACCGGCACCACGATCGCGAGCGAGACGAGCAACGCGCGCAGGTCGCGCGCGTCACCGCCGTAGTCGGCGAAGAAGCGGGCGAGCGCCACGATGACCGCGACCTTCGCGAATTCCGAGGGCTGTACCTGGACGGGCCCGATGTCGAACCATCGCGTCGAGCCGAACTGCGTCTGCCCGACGATGAGGACGGCCACGAGCGCAAGGAGGGACAGACCGTACCACAGCCACCAGTAGTGGGTAAGCCGGTGGTAATCGACCCTAGACATCACCAGCATCGCCCCGAGTCCCACCAGTGCGAACACCAGCTGCTTGACGACCGGGTTCGCGAAGCTGAGAGCCGGCCCCGAGTACTCGTTCCTCGACCCGCTGTGGATGAGGAGCAAGCCGAGCACCACCAGTCCAAGCGCCGCCAGGGTCATCACGGCATCGAAGCGATCCCATCCGCGGAACGCGGCTCGAGCGTCGAGACGGGAGCGGCGGAGGACGGCAGTCACGGCTGGCGGTGCTCCATGAAGTAGCGGATGATCTGCCCCGCGACGGGCGCGGCCTTCGCGCCCCCCATGCCAAGGTCGAAGTAAACGGTCACGACGACCTCCGGGTCGTGGTAGGGGGCGAAGCCCGTGAACCAGGCGTGCTCTTTCGTCTGGCCGTCGGGCGTCTTGAATTCGGCTGTTCCGGTCTTTCCTGCGATCTCGATGCCCGGCTGGGCCGCCGCGGCGCCTGCGCCCTGGCGTACCGAGAGCAGCATCCCCTCGCGGATGACCTGGAGATGCTCCGGCGCCACGGGCACTGGCTTCGTCTTCGGCTCGATGCGCTGAACGACGTTCCCGTCGCTGTCCAGAATCGCGTTCACCACGTGGGGCGTGACCAGCGTACCGCCGTTGGCGATGGCGGCCGTCATCCGGGCCACCTGGAGCGGCGTGGCCGTCACGTCCCCCTGCCCGATGCCCATGAAGCAGGTATCGGCCAGGTACCAGTCGCGGTCTTCGGGGTTGAACATCGGCCCGCTCCGCGAGCGCCGCTTCCACTCCGGCGTCGGCACAACGCCGGTCATCTCGCCCCCGATGTCGATCCCCGATGGCTCCCCGAAGCCGAAGGCGCGGGCGTAGTAGCCGAGGATGTTCGCCGACTCGAGCGGGTCTCTCCCAAGCCCTTGGATGCCCTCCTGCGGGATTCCGCACGAAGCCATGTAGAAGTAGATGTTCGACGACCAGGCGATCGCGCCGCGCAAGTCGAGATAGCCGTGGGTCCGCCAATCCTTCAGAGGGTAGATGACCCCGTTTTCGCCGCGGATTTCGAGGATCGGGCTGTCGATGTTCCTCCCCGTCGAAGGGGTGATCCGCCCCTCCTGGAGCGCTGCTGCCGCCGTGACCAGCTTGAAGGTCGAGCCAGGCGCCGCCGGCACGAGGGCGTGGTTCAGGAGCGGCTTCCGCGGGTCCCGCAGGAGGGCTTCGTACTCATGCCCACGGAGCTCCAGGTTCTGGAAGATGTTGTTGTCGTACCCCGGCACCGAGACGAGGGCGTATACCTCTCCTGTCTTCGGGTTCATCACCACCGCTGCCGCTGTCGTCGCCTCTCCCAACGAACGGACGAGCAGGTCGTACACGTACTGCTGCAGCCCTGCGTCGATGGCGAGCTGAACGTTGCTGCCCGGTGCAGGGGGGTGGGTTTCCAGCACACGCTGGACCTCCCCCATCGCGTTCTGCTCGGCGATGAGAAGCCCCGGCGACCCGCGCAGGGCGGCCTCGTACGCGAACTCGACGCCGTCCTTCCCCACCGGCTGGTTCGGCAGGTACCCCTGCGCGCGGTAGAGCGCCCGGTCTTCGGCGAACTGGGGCCCGATGTACCCCAGCAGCGGTCCGAAGGCCGGACCGCCGAGGTAATGCCGGCTGGGGGTGACGGAAAGGGAGACGCCGGGCATGGAGGGTGCAGCCTGGTCCAGCACGATCGCCTGCTCCTGCGTCAGGTGGCCGGCGACCTCGATTGCGGCGTCCTCCTTCCCGTCCGCCTCGGCCTCCTCCACGAGCTGCCGGATGTTCACCGCCGGCACGCCGGTGATCTCCTCCAGCCGGAGGTAGATCCGGTACCGCTCCTCCGGGTCTCGAGGCAACAGCGCAGGGACGAGCGTGGCGCGGTAGACCGGCACGTTCTCCACGAGGAGCGTCCCATTCCGGTCGAGGATGAGCCCCCGCGGCGGGAGCACCTGTTCGGCGCGGAGGTGGTTCGACCGTGCCCGCTCCGCATACTCGTCGCCCTGGATGATCTGCAACTGCGCGAGGCGTACGGCGAGCACCGCGAACGCGACGAGCACCGCCGCCCGGAGGATTCGCAGGTTGGAGTGAGGGCGGGCTCGGGCCGGGCCGCGGAGCGGCTGCGGCCGGCGATCGGTCACGGCCATCGCAGCGCCTCCCGCGACCTCGCGCCGCGGAGCGGCAGGCGGTGCAGCGAGCGGATGAGTGCCACGACCGCTGCGGCGCCAGCGAAGAAGGTGGCGTCGGCGAGGGCGCCGGGCGCGATGGCGTGGCGGAGGACATCGCCCGCAGCGATGTCAGCGCCGTCGAGAACCGCCGCCCCCACGAGGAGCAGCCGGAACCACGCGCCCGCTGCCGCGAGGGCGGCCGCGGCGCCCATCCAGCGGCCCATCGGCCAGCGGTACTCGGACGCGGCCGCCAGGGCTGGCACGACCGCCGCGTAGCCGACCACGTAGAGGCCGAGGTCGCGCCCCGCGAGGGCAGCTGTGAGGGCCCCGGCGGCTGGGACGAAGATGAGCGTCGCGCGCACCCCTCGGAGCCAGCCCACGAGCGCCGCCGCGACCAACGGAAACTCCGCCGTTGCGCCCGCGACGGGGAAGAGCGGCGCGACCGTTCCCTGGCCCGCCGCCAGGAGCAGAATACCGGCCGCGCCCGCTATCGCTCGCATCTCAGTTCCCCGCCAGGGCTTGGGGTGTGAAGCTCGTGAGCACAAGCAGCGTCTGCGCGGCGGCGAGCTGAGCGAACGGCTCCACACGCACCGTTCGGAACATGTCCTGGGGCGTGCCCGAGACCTCGACCACCTTGCCCACCGGCAGCCCGGGCGGGTACTCTCCGCCGAGCCCGGAGGTGACCACCGTGGCCCCGGCAGCGACTTCGCCGCGCGCCAGCTTCACTTCGAGCTGCCGGTCGGCCGAGGCGTGGAGCGAACCGTCGATGCCAGTCTCCTGAATCCGGACGGCGACGACGCTGCGCGAATCGTCGATAAGCCGCACGAACGCCTGCTGGGGCAAGGCTCGAATCACCTTGCCCACGAGCGACCCGCCCGGGGAAAGCACCACCATCCCTTCGCGGATGCCGTCGGCGCTGCCGCGATCGATGAGGACGGTGTGGGTGAGCACGGAGACGTCGTGCGCGAGCACGTTGGCGGCGAGGAGCCGCTGGCCACCGCCGGACTGGATCACGCCCAGGGCGGACTCGAGCTCCTGGAGGCGGGTCGTGTCTTGGCGTAGCTCGGCCACCTGTGCTTTCAGACGCTCGTTCTCGAGCCGGAGCTGGCGGTTCTCCTCCTGTAGGCGGCGGAGCTCACCGATATCGGAAAGGACAGCCGCCGCCGGCGCGAAGATGGCGTGAAGGCCCTCTCCCACCGGCTCGACCAACCAGAGGAGGGCGCTCTGGAGCGGGGTCAGGGCTCCGACCCGCCCGGCGATCGTGAGGAAGAGGGCCAGGCCGGCCATGGTCGCGAGCCACCACCGATACCGCGCCACAGCTACCATCGGCTGGCGCTGCCTCCATTGCTGGAGCGGATGCTACCGCCCACCGCGCCTCGAAGCCAGCCGCGAGTGAACCTTCGCTAACAGTTCGTGCTCTTCGAGCACCTCCCCGCATCCGCGCACCACGCAGAGGAGGGGGTCTTCCGCCACGTACACCGGGAAGCGCGTCTCCTGGCTGAGCCGACGGTCGAGGCCGCGGAGGAGGGCCCCGCCGCCGGCCAGGGCGATCCCGTGAGCCATGAGGTCGCTCACCAGCTCCGGCGGCGTGACCTCGATGGTGGACCGGACGGCGTCGACGATCGCGCCGATGGAGCCGGCCAGCGCATCGCGAATCTCGACCGTGCTCACCTCGACGGCCTTCGGCAGGCCGGTCGCGAGGTCGCGGCCGCGGATCTGGACGGTCTCCTCCTGTTCCAGAGGCGCCGCCGAGCCGGCGATCTTCTTGATCTCCTCCGCCGTCCGCTCGCCGATGAGGAGGTTGTGCACCTGCCGGGCGTAGTTGATGATGTCCTGGTCCATCTCGTCGCCGCCGACGCGGATGGAGGTGCTTACCACCATGCCGCCGAGGGAGATGACGGCGACCTCCGTCGTTCCACCGCCGATGTCGACGATCATGCAGCCGGACGGCTCCATCACCGGGAGGCCAGCCCCGATCGCCGCGGCCATCGGCTCTTCGATGAGGTAGCACTCCCGCGCTCCCGCGTTCAGCGCCGCGTCGTGGACGGCTCGCTTCTCCACCTCGGTGACCCCGCTGGGAATGCCGATGACGACGCGCGGCTGTGCGAAGAAGCTTCGCTCGTGCACGGCGCGGATGAAGTAGCTCAGCATCTTCTCGGTCACTTCGAAGTCGGAGATAACTCCGTCGCGCAGCGGCCGCACGGCCACGATGTTCGCCGGCGTGCGGCCCACCATCCGCTTCGCCTCCTCGCCGATGGCGAGGATGCGCTTCGTCACCCGGTCGATGGCGACGACGGAGGGCTCGTCGATGACGATACCCTTCCCCCGCACCATCACCAGGGTGTTCGCCGTGCCGAGGTCGATGGCAATGTCGTGGGAGAACAGCCCGAAGAGGCTAGCAAGTGGACTGAAGAGACCCAAGCGCCGAACCTGCGGGGAAGGCTCGCCGGGATGGCTATTCCGTCGGCATCACCATTATACGCTCGCGCCTTCGCGGCGCGATTTGCCGTTTCGGAAACGTGCATCCTCTTTTCCGAATCGCTAAGAACCCCCCAGTGCTGACGGGCCTTCGCGCAGGAGCCGCAGGAACGTTTCCTCGTCAATCGTCCGCACGCCCAGCTCCTGTGCCCGCTGCAGCTTCGAGCCGGGGTCCTCGCCGACCACCAACAGGGTCGTGTTCCGCGTCACCGAGCTCCCGACCTTGGCCCCCGCCTGCCGGAGGCGCTCTTCCGCCTCCGAGCGCGACATCGAGGCCAGCCGTCCGGTGACGACGATGGTCATGCCTTCGAGCGGCCCACCGGCTCGAGGCGCCGCCCTCGTCGGGTTGACCCCTGCGGCGATGAGCTCCCGGATGGTGCGCTGGTTCTCCGGGCGGGAGACCCAGTCGGCGATGCTTTGGGCCACCACCGGCCCGATGCCCTCGATTTGCTGCAGCTCGCCCGGCGTCACCCGAAGGAGCCCCTCCAGCGAGCCCACGTGCTCGGCTAGAAGCCGGGCCGTCTCCAGTCCCACGTGGCGGATTCCCAGGGCGAAGATGACGTTCTCGAGGGGCCGGCTCTTGCTTCCCTGGATTTGGTCGTAGAGCTTCTGGGCGCTCTTCTTCCCCATGCGGGGAAGCTTCTCGAGCTGCTCCGGCGTCAGCTTGTACAGGTCCGCGACGTCCTCGACGAGACCTGACTCGTGGAGGAGGATCGCGGTCCGTTCGCCCAAGCCGTCGATGTCCATCATCTCCCGGCCGGCGAAGTGCTCCAGCAGGCGGATGCGCTGTGCGGGGCAGCGGCTGTTAGGGCAGTACACCGCGACCTGTTCGGGGTCGCGCGCTACGGGCGTGCCGCAAGCCGGGCACCGATCCGGCATTTGGAAGATGCGCTCCTGGCCGGTGCGCAGGCTGACGACCGGCGCCACGACCTGCGGGATGACTTCGCCGGCACGCTGCACGATAACTGTGTCCCCGATGCGGATATCCTTCCGGCGGATGTCCTGCTCGTTGTGGAGCGTAGCCTGTGAGACTCTCGCGCCACCCACCACCACCGGCTCCAGCACTGCGTACGGAACAAGGGCTCCCGTCCGGCCCACGTTCACGCGGATGTCGAGCAGCTTCGTGGTCCGTTGCTGCGGCGGGAACTTGTAGGCCGTGGCCCAGCGCGGTTCGCGCCCCACGGCGCCGAGCCGTTCCCACCAGGTGGTGTCGTCGACCTTCAGGACGACGCCGTCGATGTCGTAATCGAGGCGCTCGCGCTGCTCGCCCCACCACCGGATCCGCTCCCGCACCTCGTCGAGCCGCTCGTGACGCCGTGCCTCCGGGTTCACCCGGAAGCCGAATTCCTTCAGCCACTGGAGTATCTCGTATTGGCTCGTGGGAACGGCGACCGAGTCGTCGTCGACCCACCCCAACTGGTAGATGAAGATGGAGAGCGGCCGCTTCGCCGTGACGTTCGGGTCGAGCTGGCGCACCGAGCCGGCGGCAGCATTCCTCGGGTTGGCGAAGAGCGGGAGCCCTTGCTCGGCGCGCTCGTTGTTCAACGCTTCGAACCCGCTCCTCGTCATGTACACCTCGCCGCGCACTTCGAACCGTCGGGGAGGCTTCCCTTGGAGGGCGAGCGGGATCGCCTTGATGGTCCGTAGGTTGGCGGTGACGTTCTCCCCCCGGTAGCCGTCGCCGCGCGTTGCCCCCTGCACGAATCGCCCGTCCTCGTATACGAGGGCCACGGCGAGGCCGTCGATCTTCGGCTCGGTGGTGATGGCGAACTCCTCCGTCCCCATCCGCTCGGCGATGCGCCGGTGCCAGGCGCGAAGGTCGTCGTCATCGAAGCAGTTCGAGAGGCTGAGGAGCGGGATGCGGTGCTCGACCACCCCGAACGTCTCGACGGGCGCCGCACCCACCCGCTGGGTCGGAGAATCCGGCGTGATGAGTTCCGGGAAGCGCGCTTCGATGGCCCGGAGCTCGTTCATGAGCTCGTCGTACTCGGCGTCGCTGATCTCCGGGCTGTCGAGCACGTAGTACCGGTAGTTGTGGTAGTTGATGAGCGAGCGCAGCTCCTCCGCTCGCTGCCGAGCTTCGTAGATGCTGAGTTCGTTCACCGGTTTGGCCGTCATCCCGGGGCACAGTATAGCCCCGTGGTACACTCGCCCTGGGATGGCCGTTCGCATCGTGGTGGTGGACTACGGCGCCGGAAACCTGCGCAGCGTGGCCCGTGCCCTCGCCCACGTCGGGGCCGAACCGGTGGTGACGGACGACCCGGCGGTGGTTGCCGATGCCGGCGCGGTCGTGCTGCCGGGGGTCGGCGCTGCCGGGGATACCATGGCGAACCTCCGCGCGCGCGGTCTCGAGGTCCCGCTGCGCGAGTTCATCGCCTCGGGGCGTCCCTTCTTCGGCGTGTGCATGGGCCTCCAGGCGCTCTTCGAATGGTCGGAGGAAGGGGGCGGCCAGGAGTGCCTCGGCATTCTCCCGGGGCGCGTCCTGAGGTTCCCGGCCGGCTCGGGATTGAAGGTCCCTCACATGGGATGGAACACCGTCGCCTGGAAGTTCGACCACCCGGTCGTGCAAGGGATTCCCAGTGGCAGCTACTTCTACTTCGTCCACAGCTTCTACCCCGTTCCTTCCGACCCGGCGGCCGTCCTCGGTGTGACGGAGTACGGTCTCGAATTCGCCAGCATGGTGGCGTGGCGGAACGTGGTGGCCACACAGTTCCACCCCGAGAAGAGCGGCGCTCTCGGCCTCCGGCTGTACGAGAACTTCCTCGCCTGGGCTCGGTGCGGCGCTCCCGAAGCGGGAGGGGTGCGCTGACGTTCGAGGTCATCCCGGCGGTCGACATCCGCGAGGGGAGGGCCGTGCGCCTCCTTCGCGGCGACTACGCCGCCGAGACCGTCTACGGGGACGATCCCGTCGCCGTTGCCGTGCGTTGGGCTTCCCTCGGGGCGCCCCGGTTGCACGTGGTCGACCTCGACGGCGCCCGTGCCGGCAGGCCGGTCAACCTCGAACTCATCGGTCGCATCTGCCGTTCGGTCGCGGTTCCCGTGGAGGTCTCCGGAGGCCTGCGTTCGCTCGACGCCGTCGCGGCTGCCTTCGACGCGGGGGCCGACCGCGTGCAGTTGGGCAGCGCGGCGGTGCGGAGTCCCGAGTTCGCTGGAGAAGCGGCTCGGCGCTGGCCGGGGCGAGTGGTCGTCGCGCTCGATACCCGCGGGGGGCGAATCGCCGTCGACGGCTGGCAGGCCGAAGCGGACGGCTCCCTCATCGAGCTGGCCGAGAGGCTCGCCGCGCTCGGTGTCCCCCGGCTCATGGTCACCGACATCGAACGGGATGGAGCGCTCGCGGGCCCGAACCTCGAACTCTACCGGCAGCTCGTCCGCCAGCTTCCCGTCCCCGTCGTGGCCTCGGGAGGGGTGCGAACGGTCGCTGACCTCTTGGCCCTGGCCGAGGTGGGCTGCGAGGGGGCCGTGGTCGGAAAAGCGCTCTATGAGGGAGTGCTCGATCTCCGTGACGCCTTGGAGGCGGTAGCCCGATGTTGACGAAACGCGTGATACCCTGTTTCGACGTCGACCGCGGCCGGGTCGTGAAGGGGGTCTCCTTCGTCCAGCTCCGCGACGCCGGAGACCCGGTCGAGCTCGCCCAGGTCTACGACCGCGAGGGGGCCGACGAGCTCGTGTTCCTCGACATCACCGCCTCGGCCGAAGCGCGTCAGACCGTCTACGACATGGTTGCGGCCACCGCCGACCAGGTGTTCATTCCCTTCACCGTAGGAGGCGGTGTGCGGTCGGTGGAGGACATGCGCCGGCTGCTGGAGCTCGGGGCCGACAAGGTCAGCATCAACACGGCGGCCGTGCGGAATCCGGCCCTCATCGATGAAGGTGCCCGCCGGTTCGGCAGCCAATGCATCGTCGTCGCCATCGACGCCCGCCGAGTGCCAGGCCCGGTTCCGAAGTGGGAGGTGTACATCCACGGCGGGAGGACGCCCACCGGCCTCGATGCCGTTGCCTGGGCGAAGGAGGTCGTGGAGCGGGGTGCCGGTGAGCTGCTCCTCACCAGCATGGACACCGACGGCCACCAGCGCGGCTACGACATCGCCCTCCTCCGGGCGGTGACTTCGGCGGTCACCGTGCCGGTGATCGCATCCGGCGGAGCCGGTAACCCCGACCACATGGCCGAGGCGCTCACCGAGGGCGGTGCCGACGCCGTGCTCGCGGCCTCCATCTTCCACTTCGGCACGTACAGCATCCGCCAGGTGAAGGAAGCGCTCGCGGCGAGAGGCATCCCCGTGCGTCCGGTGCCCGAGGCTGAGCCTCGCCCGGGTCCCGGACCTCGCCTACCCTAAGGATCGAAGCCTCCACCAGACGGGGGTCGCATGGCCGAATACGACGTCATCCGCTTCGACGAGAAGGGGCTCATCCCGGCCGTCGTCCAGGACGCCGATACGGGCGAAGTGCTCGTCCTGGCCTGGATGAACCGGCAGTCGATCGAGCACACCTATCGCACGGGCCGCGTCACCTTCTGGAGCCGCAGCCGGAACGAGCTGTGGGAGAAGGGCGCCACCAGCGGCAACTACCTCGAGCTCGTGGGCATCTACAAGAACTGCGAGGCGAACTCCTTCCTCGTGAAGGCGCGGCCAAAGGGGCCTACCTGCCACACGGGCAACGTCTCCTGCTACTACCGCCGGTTCGACCCGGCCACCGACCTCCCTCCTGAGAGCGCTGGATGACGAGGGGGGCTACCGTGGATGCGCGGGCTTTCGGCTTGCTGCTTATCGGGCTGGGGCTGGCGCTCGCCGCTCTCGGTGGCCTCGTGTGGCTGGGGGCGCTTTCCTGGTTCGGCCGGCTGCCGGGCGACCTCCGCTTCGGCACCGACAACGTCCGCGTCTACATCCCCTTCACCACGATGATCATCCTCTCCCTCGTGATGACCGTGCTCCTCTCGCTCCTCAGCCGCCTGCGCTGAATACGGAGGTCGTGTGACCGCGCACGCCGTCGGCAAGCCCGATTACTCCTCCCTCGACCTGCCCCCACCGCCGCCCGACCGGCCGTACGTCCTCGTGAACATGGTGATGTCGGCCGATGGCCGGGCCGTCTTCGAAGGCTCGGAACGAGGGCTCGGCTCCCCCGTCGACCAGCGACTGATGCGCGAGCTGCGCGCCAATGCCGATGTGGTTCTCAACGGTGCCGAGACGTTTCGGGTCTCCGGCTCGAGCCCCCGACTCGGCGACCCTGCCCTCGAGGAGCTTCGCCGTGCCCGGGGGAAGCCCCCCGTTCCCGTCGGCGCCCTCCTCACCGGCTCCGGCGAGCTCGATACCTCCCGGCTCTTCTTCACCGCGCGGGATTTCGAAGGAGTCGTCTTCGTCCTCGAGACCACGCCCGAGGCGAAGCGGCGCGCGCTCGAGGCCACCGGCCGCAAGGTCGTGGAGCTGCCGCCCGGCGAGACCATCAGGGCCCTTCTCCGCTACCTGCGCGTCGTCATGGGCTGCGGTGTGCTGCTTGTCGAGGGGGGGCCTTCGCTGAACGGGCAGTTCTTCGCCCACCGCGCCGTCGACGAGTACTTCGTGACCATCGGCCCCGTCATCGTGGGGGGAGCCGACCAGCTCACGCCGGTGCGGACTCCGCGGCCCTTCTCCCCGGAGCGCGCTCCGCGCCTCACGCTGCTTTCCGCCGTGGCGAATCCGGAGACGGGCGAGGTGTACTGTCGGTACCGGGTTTCCTATCCCGCCTAGAGGCAGCCGGCCCGGCACTCCCTGCGGCGGTACACTGGTTTTCGATGCCGCTCGACCACATCTACGTCCGCGGGGCACGCGAACACAACCTAAAGAACATCGACGTCGTCATCCCGCGCGACAAGCTCGTCGTCATCACCGGCCTTTCCGGTTCGGGGAAGTCGTCGCTCGCTTTCGACACCATCTATGCGGAAGGTCAGCGCCGCTACGTCGAATCGCTCTCGGCCTACGCCCGCCAATTCCTCGGGCTGATGGAGAAGCCGGACGTCGACCACATCGACGGACTCTCGCCCGCCATTTCCATCGACCAGAAGTCGACCTCGAACAATCCTCGGTCGACCGTCGGCACCGTCACCGAGATCTACGATTACATGCGTCTCCTGTGGGCGCGCGTCGGCAAGCCGCATTGTCCGAAGTGTGGCCGGCCTATCGAGCGGCAGACGGTCCAACAGATCGTCGATGCCACCTTGGCGTATCCGCCCGGCGCGCGGCTCATGCTCCTCGCGCCGGTGGTGCGGGCGAAGAAGGGCGAGCACGTCCACATCTTCGAAGAGGCGCGCCGGGCCGGGTTCGTCCGCGCCCGGGTCGACGGGCGCATCGTCGACCTCGACGACGAAATTCGGCTGGATAAGAACAAGCGCCACGACATCGACATCGTGGTCGACCGGCTCGTCGTCCCCGAGCCGGGTAGCGATGCCGACGCCACTTCCCGTATCGCGGATTCGGTCGAGACGGCGCTGAAGGTCGGTGCGGGGGTGATGATCGTTGCGCTCGCCGCGCCCATGGACGGCGTCGAAGCGGAGCGGGTGTTTTCGGAGCACTTCGCCTGTCCGTACGACGGGTACTCCATCGGCGAGCTGGAGCCGCGGACGTTCAGCTTCAACAGCCCGCACGGCGCCTGCCCCCAATGCACCGGCCTCGGCTTCGAGCTGCAGATCGACCCCGCGCTCGTCATCCCCGACCGGACGCGATCCATCCGCGAAGGCGCCATCGAGCCCCTCACTCGCTCCCCTGCGGTGGGGCTGTGGTACCTCCGCGTCTTGGAGGCGGTCGGGCGGGAGTACGGGTTCAGCATCGACCAGCCCGTGGCCGAGCTGACCGAGGAGCAGCTCGATGCCGTTCTCTACGGGACGGGCGAGCGCCGCGTGCGCGTCCGCTACGAAAACGAGTTCGGACGAACCCAGATCTACGAGACGCGCTGGGAGGGGGTGGTCAACAACCTTCAACGTCGGTACCGCGAGACCGACTCGGATTACGTGCGGACGGAGATCGAGAAGTACATGGCCTCGATTCCCTGCGCGTCCTGCAAGGGGCAACGCCTCCGTCCCGAAGCGCTGGCGGTGCTCGTCGACGGCCGCTCCATCATCGATGTCACCCGGATGAGCATCGCGGAAGCGCGCGACTGGTTCGGGCGGCTCGCCGACCCCGAATCCACACCCCTCTCGGTCCGTGACCAAACGATCGCTCGGCAGATCCTGAAGGAGATCTGCTCACGCCTGGAGTTTTTGGTCGATGTTGGCCTCGACTACCTCACGCTCGACCGCATGGCCGGCACTCTTTCGGGCGGCGAGGCGCAGCGCATCCGGCTCGCTACCCAAATCGGCTCCGCGCTCATGGGAGTCCTGTACATCTGCGACGAGCCCTCCATCGGGCTCCATCCGGCGGACGGCGAGCGGCTCATCCGCACCCTCGAGCGGCTCCGCGACCTCGGCAATACCGTGCTCGTCGTCGAACACGACGAGGCGATGATGCGTGCCGCCGACTGGATCATCGATATGGGGCCGGGTGCCGGCGTTCACGGCGGTAGGGTGGTGGCCGCGGGTCCCATCGAGGTCATCGAGGCGTGCCCCGAGAGCATCACGGGCGCTTACCTCTCCGGTCGCCGGCAGATCCCCGTTCCGCGGGCGCGGCGCCCGGGCAACGGCAAGAGCCTGTGGATTCGCGGGGCGCGCGAGAACAACCTGAAGAACATCGACGTCGAAATCCCCCTCGGCAAGTTCGTGGCGGTGACCGGCGTCTCCGGGTCGGGGAAGTCCTCCCTTGTCACGGAGATCCTGGTGAAGAAGGCGGCGCAGGTCCTCCATGGTGCCCGTACGCGCCCCGGAGCCCACGACCGCATCGAGGGCTTGGAGCACCTCGACAAGATCGTCGACATCGACCAATCACCCATCGGTCGCACGCCCCGTTCGAACCCCGCAACCTACACCGGGGTTTTCACGCTGATTCGCGACCTCTTCGCCTCGGTGCCGGAAGCGAAGGCGCGCGGCTACCGTCCCGGTCGCTTCAGCTTCAACGTGAAGGGCGGCCGCTGCGAAGAGTGCACGGGCGAAGGCTACAAGGTCGTCGAAATGCAGTTCCTGCCCGACGTGACGGTCCCCTGCGAGGCCTGCCACGGCAAACGGTACAACCGTGAGGCCCTCGAGATCACCTTCCGGGGGAAGAACATCGCCGAAGTTCTCGACATGACCGTCTCCGAGGCGTGCGAATTCTTCGAACGCTTCCCGCGCATCCGCCGTATCCTCGACACGCTCGAAGCGACCGGGCTCGGCTACATCAAACTCGGCCAGCCGGCGACGACGCTCTCCGGCGGCGAAGCGCAGCGCGTCAAGCTCGCCGCCGAGCTCTCCCGGCGCTCCACCGGCCGCACGCTCTACGTCCTTGACGAGCCGACCACGGGCCTCTCCTTCGAGGATGTCCGCCATCTGCTCGACGTACTCAATCGCTTGGTCGACGCCGGGAACACGGTGGTCGTCATTGAACATAACCTCGAGGTCATCAAGTGCGCCGACCACATCATCGACCTCGGCCCCCTTGGCGGCGACCGCGGCGGAGAGGTGGTCGCCGTCGGCACCCCCGAGGAGGTCGCGAGGAACGAGTCCAGCCTCACCGGGCGATACCTCCGTCCGATCCTCGAAGCGGCCGGAACGCTCGGCGATTCGCCCGGCCCGGTAGGTTCGGGCGAGCCGACCCCCGCTCGAAGGGTGCGCGCGAATGCCCGCCGTGAACCGGCTGGTCCGGTCGAGGCATCGCCGAACGGCCGCGACGGCGCGGCCGTGGAGAGGGCAGCGGCTGCGGCCGGCGGCATCACCTCACGCGCGGCCGGGAAACCCCCTAGCGCTGGCTCGCCCGAGGGTGACTGGTCTGCCCCACGGTCCACTCTTCCCAGCTCCGAGACAACCGGCGAGCTGGAACTGCCCGAGTAGGAGGGCGTCGCTGCTCGGCACGTCGGCGGCCCGGCCTGTCGCGCGCTTGGCCGTGAGGAAGACCGACGGCCTGGCGTGCGTTGGCTTCAGCGGGGGCGGGAAGCTGGATGTGAATCCCACCCCAGTGTGCTCGCGTCCAGCTCGTATCGGCGGGTTTTGGGACGGTATGAGCGAAACACCGCGGTTTCCGTCGCGAAGCTGGGGCGGCTCTGGCCGCGGTGCTCCTTGGGGGCGGTCGGCTTCACCATCGGGGTGCGAGTTTGGGGGTGCGAGGAGGCGGTGCCTCCGGCGGCGCCAGCGCGCCCACACCGGTGTCGCCGGCTGCGAGCACCCCCGTCGCCACGGGCATTGTCGGCTGCTCCGGAGGTGGACCCCTCTACCGAGCCCAGCCTCCAGCGCGATACGTTCACCCAAGCCCTCCTCGTTCGTCACTCCTGGCCGAAGGACCGGGGGCTCCCACCGCTCGAGAGGGTGATCGCCGGCTCGCGCATCGGAGCCGGGCCGGATCGGGCGGCCGACGAGCCGCCGCCGATGTGCGCCAGGACATCCCGTGGCACGCTGGGGAAGGCGGCCGGGACGCCGCTGAAGCTCCCCGCGGGGCGGCGATGGCGGCCTTCCAGGCGTCGCACGCCCTTCGGGCCCTCGTTCACGGGGACGACAACCCCGCGCTCGACGCGCTGGCCTCGTATGCGTTCGGTGCTTCTCCGCGGGAGGCCGTCTCGGCGGCCCTCGCACGGTCGACAGGACGCGGGTCGCGCCGACGGTCGAGGTGCCCACGCTTCCCGTGTCACTTCTCACTTCCGCCGCCACGGGTGTGCGACACGGAGGTTGCCGGCGGGCCGGCAATCGCGGCTATGCCCGTCGTTCCGGAACACGGGGCCGGCACCGCTCCGCTGGCCACGTGCCAGGACGGCATCCCGACGGTTATCGAAGGCGAGGTTTCGTTCGGGCCGTTGCCGGAGGTGGCGAATCCCGTAGGGGGTGGTGAGGTCGGCATGCGTCGTGGTGTCTCCTCGCCATTGCGGGTGGACTGGTACCGGGGCTGGTGAGCACGATGGGGCCGGGCCGCGAAGCGTGAGCCGTCACCGAGCAGTCGGCGCTGCGCGGGCAGTCGGGTTAGGCCGACCGGTATCGGCCAGCCTTGCTCGCACCTGAATCCTCTGCGCATCCTTCGCTGGAACCTATCGAGATGGGAGAGGCTCCATGCCGTATCGTGCCTTCGTCGTCGACAAGCGCGGGGACGAGTTCACCGCCGGCATCCGCACGCTCGACGAGTCTCAGCTTCCGCCGGGCGATGTCACCATCCGAGTTCAGTGGTCGAGCGTGAACTACAAGGATGGGCTCGCCTCCATCCCCGACGGGCGGGTTGTGCGCACCTACCCGATGGTCCCGGGGGTCGACCTGGCCGGGGTGGTCATCGAATCGGCGGACCCGCGCTTCCGCCCCGGCGACGGCGTCGTGGTCATCGGCTACGACCTCGGAGTTGCCCACCCGGGCGGGTTCGCCGAGCTCGCCCGCGTGCCCGGCGACTGGGTGGTGCACCTCCCCGAGGGCCTAACCGCCAAGGAGGCGATGGCCCTGGGCACGGCGGGGTTCACCGCTGCCCTGTCCATCGAGGCGCTCGAACAGCACGGACTTCGACCCGAAAACGGGCCGGTCATCGTCACCGGCGCGACCGGCGGAGTGGGCAGCATTGCGGTCGCCATGTTGGCGAAGCGCGGCTACACGGTGGCGGCGAGCACGGGCAAGGCCTCCGAGCATGCCTACCTGCGGGAGCTGGGGGCGTCCGAAATCCTCTCGCGCGAGGAGGTGAGCGCGCCTTCGAACCGGCCCCTGGAGTCGGAGCGCTGGGCTGGCGCCGTCGACCCCGTCGGGGGCGACACGACGGCCTACCTCTTGCGGACGATGAAGTACGGCGCCTCCATCGCGATTTCCGGTCTCACGGGCGGACGCGAGCTTCACACGACTGTCATCCCGTTCATCCTCCGCGCGGTGAACCTGCTCGGCATCGAATCGGTGTGGTGCCCGCGCGAGACACGCATCCGCGTCTGGCAGCGCTGCGCCACCGACCTGAAGCCGCCGAAGCTGCTGGAATCCATCGCCCACGAAACCGACCTCGAGGGTCTGCCTCAGGTGCTCTCGGCCATCCTGAAGGGGCAGGTCCGCGGACGGACGCTCGTCCGGCTCGCCGGCGACGACCTCTGACCGTCACGTGGGGATGCGTCGAAGCAGCTCGTCGTACGCCTCGATGGTCAGCGGACGGACGACTCGCCCGAGCCCGGTCCAGTAGGGCCAATTCCAGTTGCCAGCCGCTCTGGGCTTGGGCGCTGGCGATTCGAGCGGCCGTTCCTTGCTCGCGAGCATCAGGTGGTAGTGCTCGCTGAGGGGCAACTGCTCGTTGACGATGCCGATCCAGAAGGTGGGGTCGCCGTCGCCGAGGGAGAAGGTCGTGCCCAAGTACCGGTACCGTCCTTGCATGGGCGGTGAAGCGCTGTTGACGCACCTCGCCTTCGCTCCGAACCGGCGGCGGATAGCTGCCGCACCGAGGGCGTACAGCCGGTTCGTCGAAAGGGCCTGCTCCAGCGGCACGGGACCCTGACCGAGGACATCCTGCAGCAGGAACTCCGCGAACTCCTGGGCCAGCGGGTCCGGGTCGTCCTCGAGGGCGTCGACCACCTCCCACCAAGTGAGCGGGCGCCAGGGCGGGGGAGGGGGTTCGAGCCCCAATCCCAGGAGGATGAACGCCGGCGGGACGTACCAACCCTTCCCCACCTCCTCGAACGCCACCAGATGCGCCGTCGGGCCGGACGCCTCCAGGTGGACCTCCACCACGGCGCGCTTGCCGCCTTCGTAGGTGAGGAGGAGGTCGGCCATGCCGGCGTCGCCCAGGCGCGGCTGGACCTCGACATCGGCTAGCGGCTCGCTGCCGGCGCCCGCCGCCTGGGCGAACAACGCCCGTAGCATCCGGTGGCCGCGCATGAGGAGGTAGGCCAGCGCGCTCGTGCAGTAGTTCTCGAAGGGAGTGGCCGGGCCGCCAGGCTTGTACGCCGAGAGCATCGTGAAGAGGTTCGCGCGCCGCATGCTTCCAGTATGGGCCCCGGCTGGGAGGGGGCGCCATCGGCGAGCCGCCCAGCGGCCGCCGCGGTTTTTCCACCCGTTCGGCGAGCCTTCGCGCAGGTTCGACACACGCTCTCGGCTGCGGAGGTGGCCGCCGCCCTCGCCGCGAGGGGGCAGCTCTCCCCGGCTGCGCCCCCGGGGCGCGGAGTCCGGCAGGTCGCTCGCCCAAGCCGGGTACCACTTGCCGACTTCCGCTGGAGGCTCGGCGCTCCCAGCATGGGCTCCCTGGTCGTCGAGTGCGGTGGCGATGGGGCCTCGCTGCTGTCTCGGCCGCCCACTCCCTCGCCCGTCCCGGAGGCGGCTGCGGCATGGCTCAGGCTGGAACCGGTGACGGGCGCGGCTCCGGCGCCAGGGCTCGAAGCGCTCGCACGAGCCAGGTTGTCCACTCCCGCCCGGCGAGGCCGAGATCGATGCGCACCTGGTTCGGACCCACGAGCAGGCAGCGCGCACCCAGCGCCTTCACCCTCGCCGCTTGCTCCGGCCGGACGCCCCCGCGCACGCGGACGTGCACCATCTCCTCGTCGGCGGTGACGCTCTCCACGCCGGCGCGGGCGGCGAGCACGCGCACCAGGGCTAGGAGCAGGAGATGCTCCACGGGCTCGGGCAAGGGGCCGTAGCGGTCCCGAACCTCCTCCCGGAGCTGGGCGATGTCGGCCGCCGTCTCGGCCCGGGCCAGCCGCTGGTAGATCGCGAGCCGCTGGTGCGGGTCGGGAACGTAGCTTTCGGGAACGAAGGCGCTGAGGGGGAGGTCGACCGTCGGTCGAGGAGGCTGCTCCCGCGGAGGAGCGGGCGCTCCCGCGTATGCGCTCCGGAGGGCCTCCACCGCCTCCGCCAGGAGCTTCGAATACAGCTCGAACCCCACCGCGGCGATGTAGCCGCTTTGCTCCGTCCCCAGCAGGTTGCCCGCTCCGCGGATTTCCAGGTCGCGGAGGGCGATCTGGAGCCCGGCTCCCAGCTCCTGCGATTCGAAGATCGCCTCCAGCCGCCGCTGCGCCGTCTCCGAGAGGGCCCGGTCGGGGCTGTAGAGGAGGTAGGCGTACGCCTGCCGGTCGCTCCGTCCTACCCGTCCGCGGAGCTGGTAGAGCTGGGCCAGGCCAAGCTTGTCGGCCTGGTCGATGATGATGGTGTTCACGTTCGGGATGTCGAGGCCGCTCTCGATGATCGTCGTGCAGAGCAGGACATCGTGCTCGCCGGCGGCGAATTCGGCCATCACCCGCTCCAGCTTCTCCTCCGGCATCCGACCGTGGCCAACTGCGATGCGCGCTTCCGGCACGAGCTGCCGCAGCCGCTCGTACACCTTGCCGATGCTCTGCACGCGGTTGTGGACGAAGTACACCTGCCCGCCCCGCTGCAGCTCCCGCATGATCGCCTCCCGCACGATCTCGTCGTCCCAAGCGGTGACGTACGTCCGCACCGGCTGGCGGTCCTCCGGGGGCGTCATGATCGTGCTCATGTCGCGGATACCGGAAAGCGACATCTGCAACGTTCTGGGAATGGGCGTGGCCGAAAGGGAAAGGACATCGATCTCGGTCCGGAGCTTCTTCAGATGCTCCTTCTGGGCCACGCCGAACCGCTGCTCCTCGTCGACGATGAGCAGGCCCAGGTCGCGAAACTGCACGTCCTTCTGCAGGATGCGGTGGGTCCCGATGAGGATGTCCACGTCCCCTCTCGCGGTGGCTTCGACGATGGCGCGCTGCTCCGCTTCGCTGCGGAACCGCGAGAGCACCTCGATGCGCACGGGGAATCCGGCCAGGCGCTCGCGGAAGGTGCGCCCGTGCTGCTCGGCCAGGACGGTGGTCGGGACGAGCACGGCCACCTGCTTCCCCGCCATCACCGCCTTGAAGGCGGCGCGAATCGCCACCTCCGTTTTCCCGAAACCGACATCGCCGCAGATGAGGCGGTCCATCGGCCGCGGCGACTCCATGTCCCGCTTCACGTCCTCGATCGCCGCCAACTGGTCCGGCGTTTCGACATACGGGAAGGCCGCCTCCATCTCGAGCTGCCACGGCGTGTCGGGCGGGTACGCGAACCCCTGGGCCAGTTGGCGCTTGGCATACAGCTCCAGGAGGTCGCGTGCCATGGTGGCGACCGCCCGCTGGACGCGACGTTTCGTGTGCGCCCATTCGCCCGTGCCCAGCCGCGTCACCGTCGGCGGTCGGTCGCTCGGCCCGATGTACCGCGAGACCGCATCGAGCTGGTCGGTGGGGACGTAGAGGCGGTCGCCCTCGGCGTACTGGAGCTCGAGGTACTCCCGCTCCACTCCGCCGATCGTGCGCCGGACGAGCCCCCCGAAGCGGGCGATCCCGTGTTCCGCGTGCACGAGGTAACAGCCCACCTCCAGGTCGGCCAGCAGCTCCGGCCGAATCGCCTCCCGCCGGCGGACCGTTCGCCGTTGCTTCCGGAAGCCGAAGAGCTCGCTGTCGGTGAAGAGCCACAGGTCCTCGCCGACGACGACGCCGGCGGAGGCGACCGCTGCCGTCGCCGTGACGACTCCAGGGGATGGGTCGTCCACGGCCCGCACCAGCGCCACCGGGACGCGTTCCTCCTCCAGCAGCTCGGCCAGCCGGACCGCCTGCTGCGAGGCGATGACCACGCGGCTTCCCGACCGAGCCAGCCGGGCGGCCTCCGCGACCGCGCGCTGCACATGCCCCCCGAAGGTGGGCGCGGGCCGGACCGGAAGGCGCTCCACGCCGAGCTCTTCCGTACCGAAGCGGAGCAAGTCGGCCCGCCGGGCGAAGGCCGCCAGTCGCTCCCGGAGGGCCTCGGCGCCAGCGAGGAGGTCCGGCAGTCCCGGAGGCAGCTGACCTCGGCGGACTCGCTCCTCCCGGACGCGCGCGAAGTACTCCGTGGTCCGCGCCAGGGCCTCGTACCCTTCGCGCTCGTCGTCGACGATGACCAGGGCGCTATCGGGCACGAAGTCGAGAGCGGTCGAACGCGAAAGGAGTGCGGTGAAGAAGCCCGGATAGCGGCTTCGGCCGCCTTCGGCGATGAGCTCGAGCTCGTGGAGGATTGTCTCCGCTGCAGGTCCGGCTTGGGCGAGGCGGTTGGCCAGCTCGCGCGCCGCCTCCTGGACGGACCGCGTCGCCAGGCCTGCGGGGGGAAATTCAGCCACCTCCAGCCTCCCCACGCTCCGCTGGGTGGCAAGGTCGACGGCGCGGATGCTCTCGACTTCGTCGCCGAAGAACTCGATGCGCACGGGCCGCTCCCCGCCAACGGGGAAGACATCCACCACGCCGCCGTGACGGGCGGCTTCGCCGGGGCGCTCGGCCAGGGGACCGATGCGATAGCCCGCTGCCTCGAGCCGCTGTGCCAGCTCCGGCGGCGAGCACCGCTGGCCGACGCGGATGCGCACCGGTTCGGACCGCGTCTCCGGCCCCGGGCAGTGCTCCGCGAGCGCCGCCCACGAAGCGATGACGAGGGCGCGGTGGCCTTCGCCGAGGACGGCGAGCGCCCGGTCGCGGCGTTCGACGGATGCGGGGTCGTCGCCCGACAGCTCGTACGGGAGCCGCTCGCTCTCCGGCAGACGCACCACGGGAACGCGCTCCACGTAGAGGGCAACCTCGTCCTCCATGGCGTGCGCGGCGGCCGGTGTGGGGACGACCCAGAGCACGGGGCCGTCTTCGAGCTCGGCCAGAGCAGCGGCGACGATGGGCCGGGCGGCGTCCGGCACGCCGAAGGCTCGCCTCCGCTCGACGCGCAGTCGCTCGCCGGCGTGGGCAAGGAGATGCGACGCGATGCCGAAGAGCGGTCCTGCCATCGAACGCCTCATGGCCCGCCTGCAGCGCAGGCGGGCCTGCGCTCATCGTACCAGCAGCCCGGCACCGGAGGCGCTAGTCGCCGGCGATCGCCCGTGCCATCGCCCGCCAAAGGTCGGGGAGCGACCGATGCTCCGGAGTCGGGTGCGAAGGGAGTTCGCGCACTTCCGCGCCCGTCTCCCGTGCGATCTGGTCGATGACCCGGGCGGAGAACTGAGGCTCGCGGTAGATGCGGGTCACCCCGAGCTCGCGGATACGGCCGATGAGGGCGGCGACCTGCGCCGCGCTCGGCTCCTCGTCGGGGTTCTCCACCACGAAGCCGAGGATCTCCAGCCCGTACCGTCGGGCGAAGTAGCCGTAGGCGTCGTGGAACGTGACGAGGTACCGACGTTCTTCGGGCAGGTTCGCGAGGAGGGAGCGTACCTCGACATCGGCTTCGGCCAATTTCGCGGCGTACGCCTCCGCGTTGGCTGCGAACTGCTCGCGCCGTTCGGGGCGGAGCTCGCCCAGGACCTGGGCGATGGCTCGCGCCGCTGCCGCCGAGCGGTCGGGGTCGAGCCAGATGTGAGGGTCGAGGGGTCCGTGGCCCTCTTCGTCGGGATGGCCGTCGCCGTCCCCATGGGCGGCGTCCGGGAACGGCTCGAACTCGATGACATCGGCGAGGACGAGGAGCCGGCCGCGTACGCTCTGGCGCACGGCCTCCTCGAAGGGAGCCTCGAGGCCTGCGCCCACCAGCACGACGAGGTCGGCCTCGCCTACGGCACGCAGGTCGTCCGGCGAGAGGGTGAAGGTGTGGATGTCGGCACCGAGCGGGACGAGCGTACGCACGCTCACCTCCTCCCCGCCGGCGGCCGCAACCCATTCGGCTACGGGCGCTTCGCTCACGACGACGGCGAGCCTCTCTCCGGGAGCGTCGCCCCCACCGCAGGCCGCGAAGGCGAGGGCGCTCGCCGTCAGGACGGCGGCGAGGAATCGAACGCGCATGGCGCACCTCCGGGTGGATGTGCGGGCCCGCGGCGAAATGATACCAGGTCTCAGTACTGTGTCAATCTGGCGTGGCTGCGCGGCAGTGTCGGCATCGTCCGTACAGCTCGACGGCGTGGCCGGAGAGTTCGAAGCCGGCCGATTCGGCGAGGGTGCGGATGGCTTCGTCGATAGGCGGGTGTTGGAACTCCTCCACCGCGCCACAGCCGCTGCAGATGAAGTGGTGGTGGTGGTCGGGTGTCGCGGGGACGTACCGGACGCTCCCGTTCTCGAGGACGACGCGGCAGATGAGACCGAGCTCGAGGAGGAGCTTCACGGTGCGGAAGACCGTGGCCCGGCCCACGTCGGGCACCGCCTCCCAGATCTCCTCGATGGTGAGGGGTCCGTCGGCCCGCCCGAGAGCATCGAGTACTGCCTTGCGGGGGGTCGTGAGGCGTCGGCCGCTGGCGGCGAGCTGTGAAGCTGCGGAGCGCTCCGGGCGCGGTCGGGTCATGCACTCTTCATCCTGGCTCTCACGCCGGCGCCCGGCAACCCGCACCGGGGCTCGGCATCGTGTCGTCCTCGGTCGGGAAGATAAGCGAGTGAGGGACACCCGCTCCGGAAAGTTCCCGATGGTGCTTCGGAACGCGCGCATCCGAATCTGTTCCCGGCAATGCGCAGCCAACTTGCCAGGAGGACTCGCACGTGGCGCTTTCAATCCGAGCAAAGCTCGTCGGTGCTGCCGTGGCAGTGGTGGTCGCCCTCGCTGTCGTCTCGGCCATCGGAATCTGGCGGTTCAACGTCCTCTTAGGCCAATTTCGAGAAGCGAACCGAGAGGCCAACTTTGCTCTCACCCTTGAGAACGCATACGCGCGGATGGTCGCCTCCGGAAGTCAAATGCGGTCGGCACTCCTCGATGGGTCGTCGGAGCAGCGGTCTCAGGCTGCGGCCTCGGCGCGGGAAGCGATGAGGCAATATCGCGACTTGCTCGGCGAGGCTCGGGAGCTCGCGCCGACAGCGGAGCTCGCTGCGGGGGTCGACGGCCTCATGAGCCGTCTCGAGTCCCTTGACGGAGAACGAGACAAGATTCTCGGTCTCATCGAAGGCGGGCGACTCTCCCAAGCTCTTGATGCCTACCGCAATCGAACCGCCTCTGTGGCACAGTTCGAAGCGGACATCCAAGCCCTCCTCGACCAGGCGGAACAGTTCAGGAGCGAACGGTTCGACTCGGCACAGAGCGCGGCAAGCTCCGGCAGGACGATGCTCGTTGCGGTCGGCGTGCTCGCCGGCCTGGTCGGTCTCGGTGCCGGGTGGTGGCTCGCCCGGAACATCGGGAGGGGTCTCCGCCAGGCTACGGACGCCGCACGCCGGATCGCCGAGGGCGACGTGGACGTCGACGTGACCCTCTCGGGAAAGGACGAGCTCGGGCAGCTCGGGGACGCCTTCCGTCAGATGGTCGCTTACCTGAAGGAGTCGGCACAGGCGGCCGAAGCGATCGCCCGCGGCGACCTCACCGTTGTTGTGCAACCCCGGGGCCAGCGCGACGCTCTCGGGAACGCGCTCCAGACGATGGTCGCCCGCCTGCGCGAGCTGGTGGGCGCCGTTCGGGAGCGCTCGGCCGCCATCTTGGCGGCCGCCCAGCAGCTCCGGGAGGCCTCCGACCAGATGGCGGGTGCGTCGGGGCAGATAGCGGCTGCCATTTCGGAAGTGACGCGGTCGGCCACCGGCCTTGCTTCGCTGGCCCAGACGTCGGCCCGCGAGGTGGAGCGCCTGGCGGCGGGGTCGCAGCAAGCGGCTGCGGGAGCGCAGACGAGTGCGGAGGCGGCGGCGCAGACGCGGGAGAACGCGGTCGCCATTGGGGAGCGCGTGGCGGCCGTGGCCGCGGTGGCGCGATCGGTGGCGGAATCGGCGAACGCGAGCCGCACTGCGGCGGAGTCGGGGCGGACGTCGGTGCGGCGAGCCGTCGGGGCGATGGAGTCGATTGCCGAGGCTGTGGGCCGGGCGTCCGAGACGGTGCACCAGCTCGGCGAGCTCGGTCAGCAGATCGGCGCCATCGTGGAGACGATCGACGAGATCGCGGCCCAGACGAACCTTCTGGCGCTGAATGCTGCCATCGAGGCGGCGCGTGCGGGCGAGCAGGGGCGGGGCTTCGCGGTGGTGGCCGAGAACGTGCGCACCTTGGCGGAGCGTGCCTCGGCGGCCACGAAGGAGATTGCGGACCTCATCGCGAAGGTGCAGCGCGGCACAGAGGAGGCAGTGGCGGTCATGAACGAGGGCGTTCGCGACGTCCACGCCGGGCGGGAAGTGACGGCGGAGGTGGAGCGTGCCCTCGCTTCGATCATCGAGAAGGTGGCGGGTGCGGCGTCGGACATGGAGGGCATTGCCCGAGAGGTGGAGGAGCTGGCGAAGGGTGCCGACGCGATCGTGCAGGCGGCGGCTTCGATGGCGGCGGTGGCGCAGCAGGTGGCGTCGGGCTCCGCGGAGATGGCACAGGCGACGAGCAAGGTGAACGAGGCGATTCTCCAGGTGGCGGCAACGACCGAGGAGACGTCGGCCTCGGCGGAAGAGGTGTCGGCGTCGACCGAGGAGCTGAGTGCGCAGTCCCAGGAGCTGGCGGCGACTGCTGCGCAGATGAAGTCGCTCGCCGATGCGCTGAACGAGGCGGCTGGGAAGTTCCGTCTGGCGGCGTAGTCGGGGGAACGGCTCCCCGTTTCGAGGGGGCCCCGCGGCGAAAAGCGCGGGCCCCCAGTTCGTTAGCCCACGCCGCGCGCGCCCAGCAGGAGCAAGATCTCCCGCACGAGCGAGGCGGCGGTCACGGCGCTCATCCCGCTCGGGTCGAGGGGAGGCGCAGCCTCGCACACGTCGACCGCCACGACTTGGAACTCGCGGACGACCGCCTCGAGCGCCTTGAGGAGGTCGAGGAACGCAGCCCCGCCGGGTTCGGGGTTGCCCGTCCCCGGGAGGACGGAAGGGTCGAGGACGTCGCAGTCGAGGGAGATGTGGAGCGGGCGGCCCAGGAGGCGCTCCACCCCGCTCGGGGGAAGCGTGAGGCCGCTGCTCCACGGCAAGGATAGCCGCTCGGCGTCGGCGAACTCCTCCTCGGCAGCGCTGCGCGCTCCGAGGAGGACCGTCGGGCCGAGCTCCGCCATCCGGCGCGTGCCGCAAGCGTGCGAGAAGGGGGAGCCGTCGTACTCGAGTCGGAAATCGAAGTGGGCGTCGAACACGACGTGGGCGAGGTCCGGGTACACGCGGTGAAGCCCGCGGGCGGTTCCGATCGAAATGCTGTGGTCGCCTCCCAAGGTGACCACGGTCGTCCCCTGCCGAGCCCACCGTTCGACGGCGTTGGCGACGGCGGAGACCACGCCGGCGGCATCCTCCGGGAGGGGGACATCGCCGGCGTCGGCGAAGGGCACGTCGCGGAGGCTTCGGCGTTGGCGAAGGGAGAACTCCTCGATGGATTCCGAGGCGTCGCGGATGGCGCGAGGGCCCTGTGCCGCCCCGTGCCGCCAGGAGACGCTGCCGTCCCACGGTACCCCGAGGAGGACGATCGCCGGCGACGGCAGCTCTTCAAGGGTGCGGGCCGCCAGAAACCGGGTGGCCATCCCTCAGCCGGCGTTCGCGTTCGCTCCATCGGCGAACGCCGGGTACTCCCCTTCGAGGATCGCCCGGACGAAGGCCGGCAAGGCGAAGGCCGCGCCGTGCAGCTCCGGCGACCAGTACCGCGTCTGCAGCTTCCGCTCCTCCGCGCGCCGTCGGGCTGCTTCGGGGTCGATGGTCAGCGATTCGCCAGCCAGGGCGTACGCCCACAGGGTGCCCGGGTAGGTGGGCACGGCGCCGAGATAGAGCCTCACTTCGGGAAAGGCCTCACGAAGGTTGCGGTAGGCATCGTGGAGCTCGCGCGGCTGGAAGAACGGCGAGCAGGCCTGGACTGCCAGCACTCCGCCCGGGGCCAGGTGTTCGCGTACCCTCCGGTAGAACGAGGCGCGGAAGAGCCCGACGCCCGGGCCGACGGGGTCGGAGGAGTCCACAATCACTGCGTCCCACCGGTCGTCCGACCTGGCGACGAAGGCAACGCCGTCGTCGAAGACGAGTTCCGCACGGGGGTCGTCGAAAGCGCCGGCGCTCACGGACGGGAGCCAGCGCCGGCAAGCGGCCACGACGCGCTCGTCGATCTCGCACATCACCGCCCGCTCCACCGACGGGTGCATGAGCGCATGGCGGAGGCTCCCGCCGTCGCCCCCGCCGATGATGAGCACGCGCCGGGGCGCCTCCACGGTGAGCAAGGGCACGTGGACGAGCATCTCGTGGTAGCAGAACTCGTCCCGCTCCGTCGTCTGGAGCAGGCCGTCGAGGACGAGCACCCGCCCGAAGGAGGCGGTTTCGTAGACGTCGATCTGCTGATAGGGAGACCGTTCGGAGTGAAGGTGCTCCCCTTCGTACCGGTACCAGAAGCCGGTGGTGGCCGGCTCGCCGAAGCCGACGGTCCTTTCCATTCAGGAGACGATACCGCGCCGCACTTCGACGACCTGGACGTGCCCCGGCTCGAAGTACTTCTTCAGCACCTCGAGCCCGGCGGCGATGTCCATGCGCGGCCCGCAGGAGAAGATGTCGACCGCGGCGTAGCCGTGCTCCGGCCAGGTGTGGATGGTGACGTGCGATTCGGCCAGAATGCACACGCCCGAGTAGCCACCGTTCGGAAACCGGACGAACCGGGTGTCGAGTAGGGTGGCACCGACTGCCTTCACGCATTCGGCCAGGGCTTCCTCGCCGAGCTCGGCCCGGTCGAGGCCTTTCGCATCCCACAGCTCCACGAGAGCGTGGCGCCCCAGCGCGTTCATTTCCCACCTCCTTTCGAAACGTCTCGTTCGTCGGTCGCGCCGTCGTGCCAGAGCACGGCAGCGGCAACTGCCGAGCCGACACGCTCGACGACGTGTTCCGCAGAGGCGAGATGCAAATCGTACTCGAGGAAGCCCCGCGCGTGCATCGCTTCCTCCACCATGCGGCGGACGCGCTCCTCGAGCTCGGCGGCCGAGCAGGCGCCGCTCGCCTCCATCAGCACGCCACCCTCGGGGGTGATGCCCGCGCCGACGCAGGCGGCGATCCGCTGCCCAGGACACGAAGAAACCGCCTTGGCGTAGGCGGCCGGGGTGAGGCTCCCGCGGGGGATCTTCGGCATGGGCGAGACGCGTGCCCCCGGGGGCACGATGGAGGACACGCGGATGAGGTTCAGGTCGCCGATGCCCGCCTTCCGCAGAGCGTTGTCGAAGGCTGTCAGTTCGGTCTCTCCCTCCGCCGCGCCGTTGACGAGGATGACGAGATTCGGCAATGCGTACATCCAACCGCGCCCTTCGTGTTCGTCGGGAATGCAGAGAAACGGTGCGTGGCACGCCGCCGGGCACCAACGCGATATTGTCTCGTCCCGGCCCCCAGGGTGCAACAGGCGCCTGGCCGCGGACCCCTCATCCCGCCGCAATCGACCGCGGGTCGGGCGCGCGCGTCACCGCCACCCCACGGACGCGGAGCGCCTGGGCCAGGACGGCAGCGTCCCGGGGAGCACAGGCGTACGGGTCGTTGTTGAAGTAGGCGTACACGTCCGCCTCGCCGAACAGCCGTACCAGTTCGTCGGCCCAGACCTCCAGCTCCCCTGGGGCGTAGGCCGGATACGGCTCGCCTCGGCCGGCGTGGAAGCGGATGTATCCCCAGCTCGCTGTCCGCTCCAACGGGGCCGCTGGCTCGCCGTCCCGGTCGGCGAGGCAGAGGGCGGCATCGTGCCGTTCGAGCACTCGGTACACCGCCGGGTCGAACCAGGAGGGATGCCGGAATTCGCAGGCCACCCGCCGACCCGCCGGGAACGTCCGGAGCACCTCGTCCAGCCGGGAAGGGTCGGCTTCCAGGCTCGGGGGAAGCTGCACGAGGATGGGGCCGAGCTTCGCCCCCAGCGGCTGCATCGTCGTGAGGAAGGTCTCGACCGCCTGGCCGGCATCGACCAGTCGACGCACGTGCGTGACGAGGCGGCTCATCTTCACGGCGAAGACGAAGTCGGCTGGGGTGCGCTTCGCCCAGCCCTCCACCATCTTCCGCTCCGGCAAACGGTAGAACGTGGCGTTGATTTCGGTCGTCGCGAAGGCGCGGGAGTACAGCTCCAACCAGCGACCCTGGTGCGCGTCGGCCGGGTAGAACCGCCCGCGCCAACTTCGGTACACCCAACCCGACGTTCCCACGAACACGGTCATCGCTCGATCCTCGCCCCGCAAGGCTATCCTGCGGAAGGGGCCTTCCGCACCGTGCAGGCACGCCGGCAGCTCCGCTACCCTAAGCGGCGTGAGCGAGGAGCTCGTCCGCCAAGTTGCCGATTGGATTCGGGGCGCGCAGTGCGTCGTCGTCCTGACGGGTGCGGGCATCTCCACCGAATCGGGCATCCCGGATTTCCGCGGCCCCCAAGGGGTGTGGACGCGTAACCCGGGCGCCGAGCGTCTCGCCACCATCGACCATTACCTCTCGAGTCGTGAGGCCCGGGTCCAGGCGTGGAGGAACCGACTGGAGAGCCCGATTTGGCGCGCCGAGCCGAACGCCGGCCACTACGCCCTCGTCGAACTGGAACGGAAGGGGAAGCTCGACACGCTCATCACGCAGAACGTCGACGGCCTCCACCAGAAAGCTGGGTCGTCGCCGGAGCGGGTCGTCGAGATCCACGGCACGGTCCACCGTTACGTCTGCCTCCAGTGCGGGGACGGTGGTCCGATCGAGGAGGTGCTGGAGCGGGTCCGCAATGGCGAGGAGGACCCTTCCTGCCGGCGCTGTGGTGGCATCCTCAAATCGGCGACGATTTCGTTCGGGCAGAACCTGGTACCCGAAGTCCTCGAGCGGTGCTACCGCGCGGCGCAGCGGTGCGACCTCTTCCTCGCCATCGGCACCTCGCTGGTGGTGTACCCCGCCGCCTACCTCCCGGGCACCGCGCTCGAAAACGGCGCTCGGCTGGTCATCATCAACGGCGAGCCGACGCCCTACGACGACTACGCCCACGCCGTCCTGCACGAACGCATCGGCGAGGTGTTGCCTGCCATCGTCGAACGGGTGTAGAAGGGAACGCGGCGGAAGGCTCGCCAGCGGATTTCCGGACATCGGGAGGCGTGCGTGGAGGTCCTCCTGCTTGCGGTGGCGGCGTACTTCGTCGGAAGCGTGCCGTTCGCTTGGCTCATCGGCCGGTTCGGGTACGGGATCGACCTCCGCCGCGTCGGCGACCGGAACGTGGGCGGCGGCAACCTCATGGCCGTGGCCGGGTTCGTCCCCGGGTTCTCCGCCATCGTCCTCGACGTCTCCAAGGGGCTGCTCGCCACCCTCCTCGGTCTCCGCATCGCCGGGTCCGAAGGCGCGATGCTCGGCGGCACGGCGGCCATCGTCGGCCACGTGTGGCCGGTCTGGCTCCGCTTCGATGGGGGCCGCGGGGCAGCGGCCGCCCTCGGCGTGGCGACGGGTCTCTTCCCATGGCTCATGTCGGTGCTGCTGCCCGTGGCCATCGTTCTCGTGGCGCTCACGCGGCGAACGGTCCTCGTGCTCGCGGCCGTCATGCCGGTGATCCCCTTCGCCGCCGTGGCCTTGGGCGAACCGGTCAGCGAGGCCGTGTTCATCGTGGCCCTCTTCGTGGGCGTGGGACTGAAGGATGCCTGGGACCGCCTCCACGCCCGCCCAGCGGAAGAGCAGGCTCGCCTCCGTTGACGAGGGCGCCGGAGGGCACGGCACACTACCGCTCGATGACCGAACGCCGGGTGCAAGTGACGCCCTGGGCCGGTAGCGCTCCCCCTTCGCCCGAGGAGCTCGAGGCCGTCCTGCGATGCGAGGGCCTCGAGCCGCACTGGTGGGCGAACGGCCCTGGCGACGTCTACGCTCCCCACGAGCACCCGTACCACAAGGTGCTCTTCTGCGCGGAGGGCTCCATCACGTTCGTGGTGGAGCCCGGCAATCTGAAGCTGGAGATCCGGCCGGGTGACCGGATGGACCTTCCGCGGGGCACGCGCCACTCCGCCGTCGTGGGGCCGCGCGGCGTCCGCTGCGTCGAAGGGTGGCGCTACGGCTCCGAGGGGTAGTACCCGGTGTGGAGGTTGTGCCGGCGCGCGGCTTCGCACACGCGCGGAAGCTGTTGGCGAATCACGGCCGCCCGAGTTTCGCCGGCGTTGACACACTCCACAACGTGTTTCGCCCAGTGGTGAGCATCCAGCTCGTCGGGGACCGCGAGCACGAGCTCCTTGTCGACGTAGATGGCGAACCCCTGGGTCTCGGGCACGATCGAGACCCGTGGCTGCGGTGCTGAGCGGCGCCGGTCCGGGTCCATGGGACGATGCTAGCTTCCCCGGAACAGCATCGGCAGCCTGCACCTTCGCCCGCACCCGACGAAGAGTGCGCTTGTAACACAAGCTTCATACAACTGCGGGGTGTTTTGCCTTACGGACCGGTCAAGTCACCGATATCATCCGGTCAGAGGGCGCGGAGCCCGCCGCATGCAGGAGGAACCGAATGCCGACACCCGAAAACGTCCGTGAGCTCATCGCCAAGCATGGTATCAAGGTTGTTGACTTGAAGTTCAACGACCTCCCGGGTCTTTGGCAGCACTTCTCGATCCCGGTCGAAGAACTCGACCGGGGAATCTGGGAGGACGGGATCGGATTCGACGGCTCTAGCATCCGTGGGTTCCAGAAGATCCAAGAGAGTGACATGAACCTATTCCCGGATCCGGAGACGGCTGTTTTGGATCCGGTATGCCAGATCCCAACCCTCTCGATGATCTGCGATATTTACGATCCCATCACCAAGGAGCCGTACACGCGCGACCCGCGGTTTATCGCCAAAAAGGCTGAGGACTACTTGCGGAAGAGCGGCATCGCGGACGTAAGCTACTGGGGTCCTGAGCTTGAATTCTTCATCTTCGACGATATTCGATTCGACTCGACGGAGAACGCGAGCTTCTACTTCGTCGACTCCATCGAGGGGGAGTGGAACACCGGTCGGGACGAGAAGCCGAACCTTGGCTACAAGCCTCGGTTCAAGGAAGGATACTTTCCCGTCCCACCCCATGACTCCTACCAGGACCTCCGCAGCCAGATGATCCTCAAGATGGCGGAGGTCGGGATCCCGGTGGAGAAGCAGCACCACGAGGTGGCGACCGCCGGCCAGGGAGAGATCGACTTCCGCTACGGCACGCTCGTGCAAACGGCCGACCGGGTGATGATGTACAAGTACATCGTCAAGAACGTCGCCCGCGCGGCCGGCAAGGTGGCGACCTTCATGCCGAAGCCCCTGTTCGGCGACAACGGCTCCGGCATGCACACCCACCAGTCGCTCTTCAAGGGCGGCGAGACGCTGATGTACGACAAGAACGGCTACGCCGGGCTCAGCCAGACTGCCCTCTGGTACATCGGCGGCCTCCTGAAGCACGCCCCGGCTATCCTCGCCTTCGCTGCCCCCACCACGAACAGCTACAAGCGCCTGGTGCCCGGCTACGAGGCGCCCGTGAACCTGGTCTACTCCGCCCGCAACCGTTCCGCGGCCTGCCGCATCCCGCTCTACACCGACCACCCGTCGCACAAGCGGATCGAATTCCGGCCGCCCGATCCTAGCTGCAACCCGTACCTCGCCTTCGCGGCCATGCTCATGGCGGGCATCGATGGGATCATCAACCAGATCGACCCCGGCCCGCCGCTCGACAAGAACACCTACGAGCTCTCGCCCGAGGAGCTCGCCAAGATCCGCACGGTGCCCGGCTCCCTCTCCGAGGCGCTCGACGCCCTGGAGCGTGACCACGAGTTCCTCCTCCGCGGCGACGTCTTCACACCGGACGTCATCGAGACCTGGCTCGAGTACAAGCGGGCCGAAATCCCGAAGGTCAACCTTCGCCCGCACCCGTACGAGTTCCACCTGTACTTCGACGCCTAGTCCCCTGTGCCCTGCGGGAAGGTGGGCCCGGGCGAACCTGCCCGGGCCCGCTTCCGTTCGCCTCGCACTACACTCCCGTGGGAAGATGGAGCCAGGAGGACCCCATGCGCTATCGCCGGCTCACCTACACCTACACGGTGACGACGTCGCTGCCGCCCTGGGAAACGTTCGCTCGGCCTTCGGTTCCCCCGACCCACGCCTGGCGCCCTGACGCCGACGTCTTCGAAACCCGCGAGGCGTACACGGTCATCGTCGACCTGGCGGGCGTCACCGAAGACGAGGTCGAGCTCCTCCTCTACCCCAACGCTCTCGTCGTCCAGGGCGCGCGTCGTCCTCCTCGGCAGGAAGCCGACGGCGTCTACCACGTGGCCGGCATCCGCTACGGGCCCTTCCGGCTCGAGGTCGGCTTCGCCTCGGCCGTCGTCGCCGAGCGCGTCACCGCCCACCTGGAGCGCGGGATGCTGCGCATCGAGCTGCCGAAGGTGGGAGGGGCCCGATGACGCTGCACGAGCCATCCACCCACGGGCCCCACATCCCCGACGTACTCCCGGTGCTCCCGCTACGGAACACGACGGTCTTCCCCTTCGCCGTCGTCCCCATCGTCATCGGGCAGGAGCGCTCCGTTCGGCTCGTCGACGATGTGATGCGCGGCGATCGGCTCCTGGTGCTGGTCACCCAGCGGACCGAGACGGAGCACCCGGCCCAGCCCGAGGACCTCTACACCGTCGGGACGGTCGGACAGATCACCCAGCTCTTCCGGGCTCCCGATGGCACGCTCCGCACGTTGGTGCAGGGGCTGGAGCGCGTCCGGGTGGTCGAGTACGTCCAACGCGAGCCGTACCTCAAGGCCCGCATCGAACCGTACCCCGACGAAGTCGCCAGCACGGTCGACATCGAGGCGCTCCGCCGGGCGCTCATCGACGTCTTCAAGCAGCTGGTCTCCCTTTCGGATGAGATCCCTGACGAGGCCGCTGTCGCCGTGGAGGCGCTCACCGAGCCTAGGCACGTGGCCGCCTTCATCGCCACCACCGTGCCGATGGACTCCCGCCTTCGGCAGGAGGCGCTCGAAGCGCCCCTCGACGTTCGCATGCGGCGGCTCCTCGATGCCATGCAGCACGAGATCGCCGTGCGCGAGCTCGGTCGGAAGATCGCCGCCGAAACGCAAGCCCGGCTCACCCGCGCGCAGCAAGAGGCCATCCTCCGGGAGCAGCTCCGCTCCATCCAGAAGGAGCTCGGTGAGGACGGTACCGCCGCCGAAGTCGAAGAGCTCCGGAAGAAGCTCGACGAGGCGGGATTGCCCGAGGAGGCGCGGAAGGAGGCCGAGCGCGAGCTGAACCGCCTCGCCTCCATGGCGCCCGGCTCGCCCGAGTACGGCATGATCCGCACCTATCTCGATTGGATGGTGAGCCTCCCCTGGAACCGCGTCTCCGGCGGGGAAATCGATGTGGCCAAGGCGCGCGAGATCCTCGACGCCGACCACTATGACCTTGAAAAGGTGAAGGAGCGCATCCTCGAGTACCTCGCCGTAAGGAAGCTCCGTCGGGAGCGCCTCGGCGCCGAGGAAGGCCCCGACGCCGCGCACGAGCCGATCCTCTGCTTCGTCGGGCCTCCGGGCGTGGGGAAGACGAGCCTCGGCCAGTCGATCGCCCGCGCCCTCGGGCGGAAGTTCGTCCGCGTCAGCCTCGGCGGCGTCCACGACGAGGCCGAAATCCGAGGGCACCGCCGCACCTACATCGGCGCCCTTCCTGGCCGCATCATCCAGGGAATCCGACGGGCGGAGACCCGCGACCCGGTCTTCATGCTCGACGAGATCGATAAGGTGGGAGCCGACTGGCGGGGCGACCCGTCCTCCGCCCTCCTCGAAGTCCTGGACCCCGCTCAGAACCACGCGTTCGTGGACAACTACCTCGGCGTTCCCTTCGACCTCTCCCAGGTGCTGTTCATCGCCACAGCCAACACCACGGAAACCATCCCGCCGCCGCTCCTCGACCGGATGGAGGTCATCACCATCGCCGGCTACACCGAGGAGGAGAAGGTGGAGATCGCCCGGCGCCACCTCGTACCCGAGCAGCTCCGGGCGCACGGCCTCTCACCGGAGGAGGTGACGATCACCGACGAGGCGATCCGCTTCGTCATCCGCGGCTACACCCGCGAGGCCGGGGTCCGGAACCTCTCCCGCCAGATCGCCGCCCTCTGCCGGAAGGCGGCTCGCGAGCTCGCCGAACGGGGTGCCGCCCCGGGGGAGATCTCACCGGCGTTGGTCGAGACGTATCTAGGGCGGCCCCGGTTCCGCGATGAAACGGCAGAGCGGGTCGACCGCCCGGGGGTGGCTACCGGGCTGGCCTGGACGCCAGTGGGCGGTGACGTGCTGTTCGTCGAAGCGACGATGATGCCCTCCAAACAGGAGCGCCTCATCCTCACCGGCCAGCTCGGCGACGTGATGCGCGAGTCGGCTCAGGCGGCGCTCTCCTACCTGCGGTCCGATGGCGCCCGCCTCGGCATCGATCCCTCGGTGTTCGAAGGGAAGGCGGTGCACATCCACGTTCCGGCGGGCGCCATCCCGAAGGACGGCCCCTCTGCCGGCGTCACGATGGTGACGGCCCTCGCCTCCCTAGCCCTCGGGAAACCGGTGGAGCCGGGAATTGCGATGACCGGCGAAATCACGCTTCGGGGGAAGGTGCTGCCCGTAGGTGGCATCAAGGAGAAGGTCCTCGCGGCCCACCGCGCAGGGATCCGGACGGTCATCCTGCCGCGGCTGAACGAGCGCGACGTACTGGAGGATGTCCCCGAACACTTGCGCCAGGAGATGACGTTCGTCTACGTCGACACCATCGACGAGGTGTTGCGGCGGGCACTCGCCTTGCCCGAGGTTCCTGCTCGGGCTTAGGCGAGCACCCGCCGTACCGCTCAGAACCAACCGTCCTTCACGTACGCCTCACTCCAGAGGCAGAGGTTGAGGAGCACGGCCTTCAGCCAGGCCTGGTGCATCCGCTCCAAGTGCTCGTTGTCGCGCGCACCCCGGGCCAGGAACGGCCGAATCGTCGCATAGATGGGATAGACGAGCGCCACCATGTACCGGAAGTGCACCACCTCCGGCGCGCCTCGGACCCCGTCGGTCTGGTTCTTCGAGGCGGCGTGCCGGCGACCCACCTCCGCCTGGTAGGCACGCCAGGCGGGCCCGAAATCGGCCGACAGCGTGTCGCGGACCCATTGGCCGAAGCGGGCGCGCACCCGCGTCAGGTACTCCTGATTCGGACCCTCCGGCGTGGAGAAGTACTGGAGGAGGAAGTCGTGGCTGCCGACGAAGCCGTACCAGACGTCCAAGAGCTCCTCGATGTGCGGCTCCACGATCGCCTTCGCTTCGCGAAGGGCTTGACGGTCCTCCTCGTTCAGGAGGAGAGCTGCGCAGACCTTGGCGAACGCCTCGTCGTCGAGCGCGCTCGGCGGAAGGGCCGGGTCGCCCATCCGGTAACCGGGAATCGTTGCCTGTGTCATCGCGACTGCCCTCAGGAAGGATACGTAGGAGTCCTACGTTCGTGCGGAGGATACCCGCGTCGGCGTAGACTGTCAACGGAAGCAGCGCGCCGGCGCCTCGCGGAGGTGTGTTCCATGCCCGAAGACTCTGTCCGCCCCGACATCCTTTCCGTCCTCCTCCACCTCGCCCGTGCGGTGGAGAGCGCGATGCGCTGGAGCCTCCAGGGGCTCGGGCTTACGCCGGCGCAGGCCGAGACCCTTCGCTTCATCGCGACGACCCGGCCCGATGTGGCTACGGTGGGTTGGTTGGCGAAGACCCTCGGCGTGCGGCATGCCACGGCGGTGGGGATCCTCGAGCCGCTCGTGGAGCGGGGCCTCGTGGAGCGCCACCCGCACCCTTGGGATGGCCGCCAGTCAGTCCTGGCGCTGACTCCAGCCGGTGCCGAGCTCGCGGAGCGGCTTCGAGCCGCTGAAGAGGCTCTCCTCGAGGTGGTGGACGCTCGGAGCGAGGAGGAACGTGCCTGCATCGAGCGCGGACTGCAGGCGCTCGTCCGGGCCATGGTGGACGCGGGCCTCATCGTGGTGGCGGCGCCGTGTGCCGGATGCGCCCACTTCCGCCCGAATGCCCATGGGCCCGGCCGCCACCATTGCGCCCTCATCGACCGGGAGCTGCCCGACGAGCAGAGCCGCCTGAACTGCCCCGAGCACGAGCCCGCGCTGGCCGGCGTCTAACCTCCGGCGGAGGCCGACGATGAGCAGCCGCACCGAACGTGCGGGCGGCTTCGAATACTTCGACCACGATGCGGACATCGGCATCGTGGGACGCGGGCACACCATCGAGGAGGCGTTCGCGAACGCTGCTCGGGCTGTGTTCAACATTCCCTACGACCTGCGCAGCGTGACTCCCGAACGGGAACTCACGGTGGAGTTCGACGAGCCCGATCCGGAGTTCGCGCTCGTGGAATGGCTGAACGCGCTCCTGGCCGCGTCCCGGATCGAAGGCGTCGTCCCGGCAGAGTTCGAGATTCGCCGCGACGGGTCGCGCTGGATCGGCCGAGCCTGGGGAACGCCGCTCCGGCCGGAGATCGAGCGAGGCACGGAGGTGAAAGGCGCGACCCTCACGGCTCTGTCGGTCACCCAGCGCGACGGCGTCTGGGAAGCGCGCTGCGTGGTCGACGTGTAGGAGGGTGGCATGCAGCTCACCTCACTCGTCCGCATCGACGACTTTCGCTGGCAGATCCCGCCTCGCGGCGGTCAGCGGGTGCCGGTCATCCTCTTCGGGACACGCAAGCTCATCGAGGAGATGGACGACAAGGTCGCCGAACAGGCGACCAACGTCGCCAAGCTGCCGGGGATCGTCGCCGCTTCGATGGCGATGCCTGATGCCCATTGGGGGTACGGATTCCCCATCGGCGGCGTCGCCGCCTTCGACCCCGACGAAGGGGGGATCATCTCTGCCGGCGGCGTCGGGTTCGACATCTCCTGTGGCGTGCGGTGCCTGCGCACGGACCTCACTATCGAGGACGTCCGGCCGCGCGCGCGGGAGCTGGCCGACCTTCTCTTCGAGTACGTGCCGGCCGGCGTAGGCGAGGAGGGCAACCTGAAGCTTTCGCCGCGGGAACTCGACGAGGTCCTCGCGGGCGGGGCTCGCTGGGCGCTGGAACGGGGCTTCGGCGTGCCCGAGGACTTGGAGTACGTGGAGGAGCATGGCTGCATGGCCGGCGCCGTGCCCGAAAACGTGTCGGAGACAGCGAAGAAGCGCCAACGCGGCGAGATGGGCACGCTCGGCTCCGGCAACCACTACTGCGAGGTCCAGTACGTCGAGCGCATCTACCGACGCGACGCCGCCGAGGCGTTCGGCCTGCGAGAGGGACAGGTCGTCGTCTCCATTCACTGCGGGTCACGTGGCCTGGGACACCAAATCGGCACCGACTATCTGGTCCTCCTGGCCAAAGCAGCGTCTCGGCTGGGGATCGTGCTGCCCGACCGCGAACTCGCCTGTGCGCCGGTGAATTCTGCGGAAGGGAAGCAGTACATCGGTGCCATGCGGGCTGGCATCAACTGTGCGCTGGCCAACCGGCAGATCATCACGCACCTCGTTCGGCAAGCGTTCGCTCGGCTCTTCCCTTCGGCGCGGCTCGAAACCCTGTACGACGTTTCGCACAACACCTGCAAGCTGGAGCGCCACGAGGTCGATGGCCGCACCCGGTGGCTGTGGATCCACCGGAAGGGGGCGACGCGCTCGTTCGGTCCGGGGCACCCCGAGCTTCCCGAGCGGTACCGGGCTGTGGGCCAGCCGGTCATCATCGGCGGGAGCATGGGGACGGCCTCCCACATCCTCGTCGGCACGGCCGAGGCCGAGCAGCGCAGCTTCTCCTCGGCGTCCCACGGAGCGGGACGAACCCTGAGCCGAAACCAGGCTGTGAAACAGTGGGACGGCCGGAAGCTCCTCAAGGAGCTCGAGGCACGCGGCATCTACGTCCGCTCGAAAGGGATGCGGGGCGTCGCCGAGGAGGCGCCCGGTGCCTACAAAGACGTCGACGAGGTGGCCCGCGCCACGGAAGGGGCTCGCCTCGCCGACCGCGTCGCCCGCCTGCTGCCCGTCGCCTGCGTCAAAGGCTGAGGAACGTTGCCCATGAGCGGCGCCTGGCCGGAGACGGCTGAGGCCCTCGAAGCGGAGCAGCGTCGCCTGGCGTCTCTCGCCCCCGCGCCGTGGCAGCCCGGCGGACGCCTCGCGGCCGCCGGGGTCTTCGTCTGCTTCGAACGGGGCGTTCCGGGCCAGCTCGAGCGCGGTTGGGCCGCGGCAGCCGTGTTCGATGTGGAGCGCGGCCGCATCCTCGGCACGGCCCTCGTGTCCGGGAGGGCTGCCGCGCCTTACGAGCCTGGGTTCCTGGCGCTGCGTGAGGGACCGCTGCTGGAAGCTGCGGTGCGAGCGCTGCGCCTCCCCTTCGACGTGCTCCTCGTCGACGCGACCGGCCGCGACCACCCTCGCCGCGCCGGTCTCGCCCTCCATCTGGGCGCCGTCCTCGACCTGCCCACCGTGGGCGTGACGCATCGCCCGCTGTTGGCGGCGGGCAGCTGGCCGCCGCCGGAGCGTGGGGCGAGCTCCCCGCTGTTCCTCGAAGGCGAAATCGTGGGCTACTGGTTGCGGACGGCCGCGGGCGCACGCCCCCTCGCGGTGCACGCCGCCTGGCGGACGGCGCCGGAGACCGCTGTCGAGGTGGTGCTGCGCTGCTCGCGTTCGGCGCGGACGCCGGAGCCGCTCCGTGCTGCCCGGCGCGCGGCCCGAGAGGCGCGCGCTTCCTTCGAGCGCGCCGGTCAGCCCCAGTTCGCCGATTCCAGTCGCGAGGCGGGGATCTGATCGTCCGGAGCGAGCGGCGGAACGGAGATGTTCGCGACGATGGCCTCCTCGTCCAGGGGCCGGGCTCCGTGGACGGTCCCGGGCGGGACTTCCGCCGTCTCGTACGGCTCGATGATGGTCTCTTCGCCGTCGCGTTCCACGAGCAGGCGGCCCACGAGGGCGACGTACACCTGCGCCGAACGGTTGTGGACGTGCCGCTGAACCGACTCCTCGCCGCCCCGAAGCCGCAGGATGCGGATGCTCATCTGCGCTCCGGAGTAGTCCTGGAGGAGTTCGTACCGGCCCACGGCCTCGATTCGGCGTTCCACTCTCGACCTCCTGGCGGATTCTCTCGCGGCCGTCCGCCCATGGTACGCTCGACGGGCGATGGACGGCACCCTCCCAGCGTACGGCCTCGTCGACCACCTGGGCGTCGCCCACTGGCTGTTCTACCCCCGACCGGATACGTCCCCACCCCCGCCGGGCGCCGTCGACCGTTTCGTGGAGGTGCCCGGTGCCCGCATCGCGGTCCGCCTCTACGAAGCCCGTGCGGGCCGTCCGGCCATGCTCCTCTTCCACGGGAACGGTGAGGTCATCGCCGACTACGACGCATTGGCGACGGCCTTCTCGCAACTCGGAATCGCGCTCTCGGTCGCCGACTACCGTGGCTACGGGGCGAGCAGCGGCACGCCATCCTTCGCCTCCCTCTTCACCGACGCTCATGCTGTCTGGCAGGCCTGGCTTCGCTGGCTCGAGGAGCTCGCCGCCCCGGGGCCGCGCTTCGTGTACGGGCGCAGCCTCGGCGGTTACCCCGCCCTCGAGCTGGCCGCGACCTACGGCGAGGCGATTTCAGGGCTCGTGCTCGAAAGCAGCGCCGCGAACCTTGGCCGGCTCGTCCGGCGGTTCGTCGGGGAGCCGCTGGGGCCGCTGGCGGAGCTCGTCCGAGCCCACGATGCGCGCATCGAGGCGGTGAACGTGCCCGTGCTCTTCATCCATGGTGAGCGGGACGAGCTCATCCCCCTCGAGGCGGCCGCCGACCTGTACCACCGGCTACCTAGCCGCGAGAAGGACTTCGTCGTCATTCCGAACGCCGGGCACAACGACATCCTCTGGGTCGGCGCCGAAGCGTACTTCTCGGCGATCTCGCACTTCGTGCAGCGCTGCCTACGTCGCTCGTAGCCGTCTACGGCTGCAGCCAGCGCCCCTGCCAACCCTCGTCGGGCTGCGCTTCGGCGAACGGCCAGCGTCGGCCCCACCGTTCGAGGAAGGTGACGTTCTTCACCGGCTTCCGCCGTACGGGACCGTGGCGGTCGCTCGGGTAGCCGAGCGGGAGAGCGCAGAAGATCTCGTTCGTATCGGGTATTCCCAGGAGCTGACGCAGTGCCTCGCGGTCGCCGAGCGCCAAGTTGAAGATCGAGCCGCCGAGGCCCAACGCCCGCGCCGCCAGGAGCAGGTTCTGCACTGCTGGGAAGATGCTCCCGCCGGGCGTCGTGTGTCTTCCCCGGAGGCCGCAGACCACGATGACCACCGGCACCTCGGCGAAATGGCTGGCCAGATGCTCGACGGCACGGAGGGAGAGGCGCTGGGTCCGCGGCAGCGAGTCGATGTCCGGAAAGCGCTGCGCGTACCGCTCCCATGCCTGGAGGGCCCACGTCTGCATCCTCTCCTTCACCGTGCGGTCCCGGACGATGATGAAGCGCCAGTCCTGCGCGTTCTGGCCCGAAGGGGCACGTATCGCAGCGTCGAGGAGCTGGAAGAGCACCTCGTCGGGCACGGGGTCGGGCCGGAAGCGCCGCAGGGCGCGCGTGGTGTAGACGACCTCGAAGAAGCCCGGCTGCTCCCTCATTTCGGGGGGCGCTGGTGGGCGTCGTCGCAGAGGTCGAGGGCTGCCTGGACGATGGCGGCAGCGTCGATCCCTGCGGCGGCGAGCAGCTCCTCCGGTGTCCCGGAGCCGGGCATCCCGCGAACCGCGAGGTGGCGTACCGAAGGGAACGGGCGCACATCGGCGATGGCGGCGAGCACGGCTTCGCCCAAGCCGCCTTCCGGCCAGTGGTCCTCGGCGATGACGAGGCGGCCCGTGGCAGCGGCATGATGGGCGAGCGCTCCGGCGTCGATGGGCTTGACGGAGTACGCATCGACCACTCGAGCGGCGATTCCTCGCCCTCTGAGTTGCTGGGCGGCGGCGAGCGCCTCGTGCAGGGTGATCCCCGCCGCGACGATGGTAACGGCGTCGTCGGCCGAGGCATTCAAGGTCACGCTCCCGCCGATCGGGAAGTCCCGCCCCGATTCGTACAGCACGGAGGTCGCCGCCCGCGTGGTGCGGAGGTAGGCGATCCCTCGCACGCTCGCCATCGCCTCCACGAGGGCGACGGTCTGATTCGCGTCGCACGGGTAGAGCACCGTGCTCCCGTGGATGGCGCGGAAGAGCGCCAGGTCCTCGAGGCCCATCTGCGAGGGGCCGTCCTGTCCGATGGAGACGCCCGCATGCGAGCCGACGAGGCAGAGGTTCGCGCGGCTGACGGCCGCCATGCGGACGAAATCCGCTGCCCGCGTGAGGAAGGCGGCGAAGGAGGAGGCGAACGGACGCCAGCCTCGCGCCTGCATCCCGACGGCCGCGGCGATCATCTGCTGTTCGGCGATGTGGAGTTCGAAGAACCGCTCCGGATGGGCCTGCTCGAAGAACTCCGCGAACGTGGAGTTCTTCACCTCCGCATCCAGCGCCACGACATCGCCCCGGCGGCTCCCCAGCGCCGCGAGCGCTTTGCCGTAGGCGAAGCGCGTCGCCACCTTCTCTCCCACGGCGAAGGAGGGCAGCGGGTGGGGCTCCGAAGGGAAGCGGTGGGGCTCCGCCGCGGGCGGACGCAGCGGCCGTACCGTCAGGTTGCGAACCCCTCCCAGCAGGGCGATCGCCTCCTCGGAGCGCTCGATGGGCTTCCCGTGGGCGCCGTTCTGGTCCTCGACCCACGGCACGCCCTTGCCCTTCACCGTGCGGGCAATCACAGCTGTCGGCCGGCCGCGCATGGCGGTTGCCTCCCGATACGCCTCGTCGATGGCGCGAACATCGTGGCCGTCGATTTCGATCGTGTGCCACCCGAAGGCGCGGAAGCGCTCCGCGTACGCTCGGGTATTCCAGCCGTACATCGTCTCGCCGGCCTGCCCGAGCCGGTTGACATCGACAATGGCCACCAGGTTGTCGAGGCTCCAGTGCGCCGCGTGCTCGACCGCCTCCCACATCGAGCCCTCGGCCATCTCGCTGTCGCCGCACAACACCCACACTCGGTACGGCAGCCGGTCGAGCCGCTTCGCCGCCAGGGCAACGCCGACGCCGATGGGTAGCCCCTGCCCGAGCGAGCCGGTCGCGACCTTCACCCAGGGCAAGACCGGGGTGGGGTGTCCTTCCAGCCGGCTGCCGAAACGCCGGTACGTGAGCAGCTCCTCCTCGCTGATGGCGCCGACGGCCCGATAGAGGGCGTAGAGCAGGGGCGAGGCGTGGCCCTTCGAGAAGATGAGCTCGTCGTTGAGGGGGTGGTCGGGACGTTCGAAGTCGTAGCGGAGGTGACCCGCCGCAAGAACGGCGATCAGCTCGGCCGCGGAGAGGGAGGAGGTGGGGTGCCCTGACCCGGCGAGCGCCGTGATTCGGATGGCGTCCACGCGGAGCTGCTGGGCGAGCTCCCGAACGAATGCCTCATCGACCCCCACTGCAGACCCCCATACTGCACTCCGCGGCGGCGGCTCGGACCGTCGCCTCCGCAGCCGGTCCGGCGCACTCAATGATAGGCGCGCGGCGCCCTTGGGACGATGGAACGCGATTCAGAAGGCGCGGCTATCCCAGAGAACGTCGCCTCTCCCGGAGAGCTTCGCCTGGTACCGCGCTGCCACGAAGAGGAAATCGCCCAACCGGTTGAGGTAGGGGATCACGTGCGGTCCGATGGCTTCCTGCCGCGAAAGGGCGATAACGCGCCGTTCCGCCCGCCGACACACCGTGCGGGCTACGTGGAGCTGGGCCGCGGCAGGGTCGCCCCCGGGAAGGATGAAGCTCCGGAGCGGTTCGAGCTCCGCGTTCCAGGCGTCCATCCATCGCTCGAGCTGCTCGACATGCCGCGGCTCGATGCGGGGAACGGGAAGCCGCTCCTTGTCGCTCTCGAGGATGCAGAGGTCCGACCCCAAGTTGAACAGCACCTGTTGGACGGTAAAGATGGGCTCCCGGAGCGGCTCGGCAAGGCCCATCGCGACGGCGACGCCGAGCACGCTGTTCAGCTCGTCGACGGTGCCGTACGCCTCGATACGCAGGCTGTCCTTCGGGACGCGCTGACCGCCGCCCAGCGCGGTCGAGCCGTCGTCGCCCGTGCGCGTGTAGACGCGATTGATGCGAACCACGCCCCTAGCATGCCCGAATCGGCTCTCGGCGGCCACCGGCCGTTTCCCCGCGTGCGCTCGGGCGGCACAATAACCACGACCGACGACTCCCGGAAGGACCTGTCCCGCATGAACGATGCTTCGCGCTGCAGCCGCTGCTACGTCCTCATTCCCGGCCGGGGATACCGCATGGCGGGCCGGCTGTTCTGCTGCCAGTCCTGCTCCGTAGGGTCGGCGTGCGAGCACCAGGGCATCCGGCGCCCCGTCAGCGTGCGCCGGTTCGATACCATGTTCCCCGAGTTCCGTGAGGTGGCCCGGCCGCGAACCCCGTACGAGCCCGCCCCGCCCGCCGGTGCTGGGGAGCACGCGTGATGAGGCCCGCCGCAGAGCTGCAGTTCGTCGCCCGCAACACCGCTGAGAGCAGCGAAAACCGCATCCACGAAGACAGCGTCGCCCGCCGCTACGGCTTCCGCGGCGGGCTCGTGCCCGGCGTCACCACCATCGCCTACCTGATGGAGGCCGCGCTCCATCTTCTCGGGCCGGAGTTTCTCTCGCGTGGCGAAGGGTTCGTCCGGTTGACCTCGCCCGTTTACGACGGCGATGTGGTCACCGCTCGGGCGGAGCCGAACGGAGATGGCCGCCTCGCGCTCAGTGCGCTGGGCCCGGAGGGCCAGACCGTGGCCGACGGCTGGGCGGGCCTCGGCGATGGCGCTCCGCCCCGCCTCCCCGACTTCCCGGCCGCCCCGCTGCCGGGGGCTGCCGAACGCCCCGCTGCCTCGGAAGAAGCCTTCCGGGAACGTGTCGTCTTGGGGACGCTTCGGGCGCGATTCGACCCGGCGGAAGCGCGGCGGTACCTCGCCGAGGTCGGCCTCGGCGCCAGCCCAGCGGAACTTCAGCACCCGGGGCTGGGCATCCGGTACGCCAACTGGGTGCTCTCGGCGAACGTCCGCCTCGGGCCGTGGGTGCACGTCTCGAGCGGCTTCTCGATATTCGGGGCTCCCGAGGTGGGTGCCGAGTTCGAGACCCGTGCCCGCGTACTCGAGGTTTTCGAGCGGAAGGGCCACCGTTTCGTGCGCCTCGATGTCGGCCTCTTCGCCGGGGAGCGTCCCTTGCTCCGCGTCGACCATACCGCTATCTACGAACTGAGACCGCCGGCCTGAGTCCGGCACGGAGGCGAGCCGATGGCGTTGTACGAGTACCGCTGCGCGGGCTGCGGCACGACCTTCGAGAAGCGGATGCCGATGAAGGATGTTCTCCAGTTCCTTCCCTGCCCTTCGTGCGGGCAGCAGGCGCAGAAGCTCATGGGAACGTTCGTGGTGGTCGGCCGCGCCGAGCCCGGCGAGGAGGACAAGCCACCTCCTTGGGAGCGCGGCGAAGAGGATGACTTCGATTTCGACGAGGACGGGAACGGCCACTCGCACACCCACGACCACGGCCATTCCCATTCGCACACGCACGACCACGTGCACTGACTCGCCGCCTGGCGGCTGGGAAGAGAGCGAGGGCGGGGAGGCGCCTCCCCGCCCTCGTCTCGCGTGCGACGTTCGTTGCCCGGCCGCTAAATCCCCAGCATCTCCGCCACGCGCTCGCGGTGGTAGTCGCCATCGCCCCAGAAGAGCTCGGCGCGCTTCTGCCGGCGGAAGTAGAGCTGGATGATGTAGTCCTTGGTGAATCCGATGCCGCCGTGGATCTGCTGCCCATGGGCCACCACGCGGCGGCTGGCATCGCTGCACCACGCCTTGGCCATGGCCACGTCCATGTCCTGGCTCTCTTCGTTCTCACTCGTCGCCCAGGCGGCCTTGTACATGATGTACCGCATGCCATCCACGTCCGTGACCATGTCCGCGCACTTGTGCTGGATGGCCTGGAAGGAGCCGATGGGCCGGCCGAACTGGACGCGCTCCTTGGCGTAGTTCACCGAGATCTCGAAGTCGCGCTGAGCCAGCCCGACGAGGTAGGCGCACTCGAGGCACGTGGCCATGTTCCGCAGGCGGCGGGCCGTGGCGTCGTCCATATCGATGACTTCGCTCGCCGGCACGCGCACGTCGTTGAAGACGACCTCGCACTGTTTGTCGCTGGCGATGGTCTTCAGCACCGTGATCGAGATGTTGGGTTGAGCCCGCGGCACGATGAAGGTGCTCAGCCGGCCGTCGGGCTTCCAGGCGACGACGTGCAGGTAGTCGGCGACGTGGGCATCGGGGACGAAGAGCTTCGTCCCGTTCAGGATGTACTCGTCGCCAGCCTGCGTTGCCTTCATCTCGATGCCTTCGCGGTCCCATCGGCCGCTCGGCTCGGTGATGGCGTACGTGTGGATCGCGGCCCCCGACGCGATGTTCGGAAGGTACTTCTGCTTTTGGGCGTCGGTCCCGGCGAGGATGAGCTCCGCAGCGCAGACGGCGTTGGGGATGAACGGTCCCGGCACGAGCGCCCGCCCGAACTCCTCAACGAGGATGCAGAGGTCGAGGAACGAGAAGCCCGCCCCGCCGTACTCTTCGGGGATCATCAGCCCCTGCCAGCCGAGCTCGGCCATCTTCTTCCACAGCTCGGGGCTGTACCCCTTCTCGTCCTCCTCCATCGCCCGGACATGCTCCTCCGGGCACTCCTTCTCGAGGAACTCGCGGGCCGAATTCTTCAGCAGTTCCTGCTCTTCGCTGAGTCCGAGATCCATCTGGCGAACCCTTTCCTTCTCTGCGGCGTCCACGCCCGGCGGCGTGCCGGCCCGTGGCTGATGCATGCGCGGCGGATTCTACCAGAAGGTTTCGCCCAACGCGAACGGCCGTCGGGTGGCTACTCGGCGGTTCCGAACGGCGCCGGCAAGAGCGCCTCCGGCGGATACTCGGCGGGAAGCCATGCGCCGGTCACGGGGGGCACCGGCCCGCGAATCGGCGGCTCGATGCGGGGTGGCTCCGCCGCCTTCACCTGCACGGTTTTTTGTCCGGCTATGCCGGCCAGTTCAGCCAGCGCCTCCACCGTTCGCTGCGCCCGTTCCTTCTCTCCGGCGGCGCCCCGCTGCACGCGCTCCAGCCACGACTCCCGCACCGTGGCCTCCAATTGAACTCGTCGGGCGGGGTTCCCGCGGTCCACGATGGCCGCGCGAACGTACACCGTCCCAGGCTCCGCTGTCGGCCGCACTTGGACGTGCACGTCGCTCTCGAGCGAGGGCACGGTGAAGGAACCGTCCAGCGCTTGTCGTCCGCCCGCGAGGCGCGCCCTCGCCAGCGCCCGATAGGCCGCCTCCGAAAGCACCACCATATCGCTGGGCGAGGGCGCGTCGTCGGGCAGGGGGTCTGGAGGGCGCGGCGCCCCCGTCCGCACTGGCCGCGGCTCTGGCGTGGCTCCGGGCGGTACGGGCGGGACGCGCATGCTGCTCTCCTACCGCTGGTGTCGGCGCGTCGGCCCCACACTCCCGAGCGTCGGACGCGCGACGGCGAGGTGACGGTTCGGTGGCGAAGCCCTTCGCGGCCCGCTCAGCGCCGGTGCCGCTGGACGAAACGGCCGATTCGCTCCAGGGCGCGCTCGATCTGCTCGTACCCGCTCGCGTAGCAGGCGCGCACGAAACCTTCCCCGTGCGCTCCGAAGGCGGAGCCCGGCACCACCGCCACCCGCTCCTCCCGGAGCAGGAGCTCCGCAAACGCCTCGCTGGTGAGCCCGGTCACGCGGATATCGGGGAAGGCGTAGAAGGCGCCTCTCGGCTCGAAGGTCGGAAGCCCGATCGCGCGGAAGCCCTCCACCATCAGCCGGCGGCGGCGGTCGTACTCCGCCACCATCTCCTGGACGAAATCGTCCCCCACCTCCAGCGCTGCCAGGCCTGCGAACTGAGCGGCGGTCGGCGCGGACATCATGACGTACTGGTGGACCTTCATCACCGCCTCGGCCAGGGGAGCCGGCGCCGCAACCCAGCCGAGGCGCCAGCCGGTCATCGCGTAGGCTTTGCTGAAGCCCCCCAACAACACCGTTCGGTCGCGCATCCCCGGCAGCGAAGGGAAGGAGACGTGCTGCCCCACATAGGTGAGGCGGTCGTACAGCTCGTCGCTCACGACCACCAGGTCGTGGCGTTCCGCTACTTCGGCGATGGCCATCAGAGCCTCGCGATCCATCGTGGCGCCGGTGGGGTTCGCTGGGTAACCGAGGAGGAGCACCTTGGTCCGCTCGGTGATCGCCGCCTCGACGTCGCTCGCCGCGAGCTGGAAGTCGTTCTCCACGTACGTCGGTACCGGGCGGAAGCTGCCGCCGGCCATCACGGTCACGGGCATGTAAGCGACATAACTTGGGTCGGGACAGAGTACTTCGTCGTCGGGGTCGAGGAGCGCCCGCAGGGTGATATCCAACGCCTCACTGGAGCCGCTGGTGATGATGATTTCGCTCGCCGGGTCGTAACGGATGCCGTAGAGGCGGTAGAGGTGCTGGGCGAGCCGCTCCCGCAGTTCAGGAAGCCCGTAGTTGGAGGTGTAGTGCGTTTCTCCCCGCTCGATGCTTTCGACCGCGGCTCGCCGGATCGGCTCCGGTGTGACGTAATCCGGCTCGCCTACGCCGAGGGATATGACGTCCTCGATGGTGCTGAGGAGGTCGAAGAACTTCCGGATTCCGCTGGGCGGCACGGCCTGCAGGCGTCGTGCAACGAAGCGAGCTGGGTCACCGGCGCCGTTGCGGCCGTGCATGGCTTCGTGCCCCCTTCCCCAGATGCGAAGAGCCGCCTTGCTGGCGGCTCCCGGAAGCTTTTATGTTCCTCGCCGCCAGCTCATCGGCACGAGGGAGCAGCCGCGGCAGCGGCAGCGAGCGTCCCGATAGGAGCGGCGGCCTGCATCGAAGGAAGATCTTGCGCTGCCGTCCGCTACCGTCAATAGGGAGCGCCGATACCTCCATCGATGGGGTCTCCTACGGTGTGCGCCCTCCGGGGATCTCCGGCAGCCGGTTGGCCCAGCCGAAGGAGCGCTCGAAGGCGTGAGCCACCATGAGCAAGCGGCCCTCGTCGAAGAAGTTGCCAATGAGCTGGAGCCCCACGGGAAGGCCCTCGCTCTCTCCGCACGGGAGGCTGATGGCCGGCAGCCCGGCCACAGCCGCCGGCAAGGTGCACACGTCGGCCAGGTACATGGCGTAGGGGTCGTCCAGCCGCGACCCGAGCGGGAACGCCACTACCGGAGACGTCGGCGTGGCGAGGACGTCGTACCGCTCGAAGGCCCTGGCGAACTCTTGGTGAATGACCGTCCTCACTTTCTGGGCCTTCAGGTAGTAGGCGTCGTAGTATCCCGCACTCAATGCGTACGTTCCGAGCATGATCCGCCGCTTCACTTCGTCGCCGAAGCCCTTGGCGCGGGTGTGTTCCAAGTTCTCCCACATGGAGCCGTGGCTCCGGTCGCTGAAGCCGTACTTCACCCCGTCGTAGCGGGCGAGGTTGGCGCTGGCCTCGCTGGGGGCGATGAGGTAGTAAACCGCCAGGGCGTACTTCGTGCTCGGCAGCGAACACTCCTCGACTTCGCAGCCCAGGTCCTCGAACCGGCGCAGGGCACGCTCGACGGCGTCTCGCACACCTGGCTCGATGCCCTCCGCGAAGTACTCCTTGGGCACGCCGATGCGCATCCCGCGGATGTCACGCCCCAGGTAGTGGCGCATGTCGGGCATCGGCTCGGGGTTCGTGGTCGAGTCGCGAGGGTCGTGGCCGCCGATGCAGTCGAGCATGGTGGCCACGTCCTCCACGTCCCGGCCGATGGGGCCGATCTGGTCGAGCGAGCTTCCGAAAGCGATGAGCCCGTAACGGCTCACCCGTCCGTACGTAGGGTCGAGCCCCACCACGCCGCACAGCGCCGCCGGCTGCCGGATGCTGCCGCCGGTGTCGCTGCCCAGGGCGACGAGACACTCGCCGGCGGCGACGGCGGCGGCCGACCCTCCCGAGCTTCCGCCCGGCACGCGGTCCAGCGCCCACGGGTTGCGCGTCGGACCGAAGGCCGACCGCTCGGTGCTCGAGCCCATGGCGAACTCGTCCATGTTCGCCTTCCCCACCATGACCGCTCCGGCGCGGCGTAAGCGTTCGGCGACGTGGCTGTCGAATGGTGGGATGAAGTTCTCCAGCATGCGCGAGCCCGCCGTGGTCCGCACGCCTTTCGTCACGATGACGTCCTTCACGGCCACGGGGATGCCCGTGAGAGGCGTGGCCGTGCCGGCTGCGTACCGTTCGTCCGCCTCTCGGGCCTGTTCGAGGGCCAATTCGGCTGTGACGGTGATGTAGGCGTGGATGGTCGGCTCGACCTCCTCGATGCGCTGCAGCACCGACTCCGTGAGTTCCACGCAGGTGATCTCCCGCCGCCGCAGGAGCTCGTGGGCTTCGTGGGCTGTGAGGCGCCACAGTTCGTGCGTCATTCCAGCACCGCCCGGACGCGGAACATGCCGTCTTCCTGTTCCGGAGCGTTCGCGAGCACGTCCTCCCGTGGCAGGGAGGGTGCAACTTCGTCCGTCCGCATGACGTTCTCGAGAGGGAGCGGATATGCCGTGGGCTCGACGTCCTCGGTCGGCACTTCGGAGAGGACGGCGAAGTGCTCGAGGATGCTCGAAAGTTGGTTGCGGAAGCGCTCCACCTCCTCGGGGGTGAGCGCGATCCGCGCCAGCTTCGCGATGTGCAGAACCTGGTCGGCCGTGAGCTCCATGGCCATCAGCCTACAACGCCCCTCCGTTTACCGTCGCATTCGAACGTCGCCAGCCCACCTGCTACCCTCGGCAGGGAGGGCGCAGGCCGGCATCGAGCGACCGGCAGCGGGCGGGGTCGGGAAGGAACGGCGATGACGGCGAACTCCATCATCGTGCGGAGAAGGCTGCGCGAGCGCCGCAACGGCCGCGACGGGCGGCTCCTGCGGGTGCTCCTCATCATCGCTGCCGCTCTCGGGACGGTCGCGTCACTCGCGTTGGCCGCGGGTGTCGGCGTGGTGTTCGCCGTGTACCAGTCGTACATCGAAGACTACGTTCCGATCGAGGCGAAGCTCCGCCAGTCCAACCTCGGGTTCACGGAGATCTACGACCGGAACGGGCCGGAGCGCGGCGTGCTGCTGGGCGTCCTCTCCAACCCCGATGCCCAGCTCCTCTCCCCCGTGCCGCTCTCGGAAATCTCGCGGTGGATGATCGAGGCCACGGTCTCGACCGAGGACAACAGCTTCTGGACGCATCCGGGCGTCAACTTCCGGGGGCTCCTGCGCGCGGCCTGGGAGAACTATGTGGTCGGCGAGTTCGGGAGCGGCTCCGGCGGTTCCTCGATCACCCAACAGCTCGTGAAGAACGTCTACATCTGTCCGCAAGTGGGCGAAGGCGACGAACGCTGCATCGCCCCCGAGCGCACGCTCGATCGGAAGCTCCGGGAGATCGCCTACGCCATCGAGCTCGAGCGGGATTACTCGAAAGAGCAGATCCTCCAGTGGTACCTGAACCAGATTTCGTACGGCGGGCAGTATGTCGGCGTCCAGGCCGCCGCCCAGGGGTATTTCCGCAAGGATGCGAAGGACCTGACGCTCGCCGAGGCTGCGCTCCTGGCGGGCATCCCCCAAGCTCCTACGCTGTACCACCCTCGCCTGAACTGCGTGACCGACGACGCGGGGAACTGCGTCACGGACGAGCTCGGGCGGACGAAGGTCGGTGGGGCAGCGAAGGCGCGCCAGGAGGTCGTGCTCGACCTGATGGTGGAGCACCGACGGATCACCCGTGAGCAGGCCGAGGCGGCCAAGGCAGAGGAGATCTGGGTCTACCCCGCGGCGACCGAGATGAAAGCGGCAGCCTTCATCGACAACCAGGTCGAGCCGCGGCTGGTGCGGATGTGCGAGAAGGGAATCCTCCCTATGCGCCCTGGTGCTGCCAACTGTGTGCAGAGCGTCCACAGCGCGGGCTACAAGGTCACGACCACGCTCGATTGGTACGCCACCGAGCAGGCGCAACGCATGATCCGCGAGTTCATTGCCCGCGGGCTTGAGCAGGGCTGCGAGTGCCACAACGCTGCCATCGTCACCATCGAGCCTTCCACCGGGCAGATCGTCGTTTACGCGCCGAACATCGACCCCGGGAACACGAGCGACCCTCGCGTGGCCGGCGATATCGACCAGCTCGTGGAGATCAACCAGCCTGGCTCCTCCTTCAAGCCCGTCGTCTACCTCGCCTGGTTCGAGTACGCCGTGAAGCATCCCATGAGCATCCTTTGGGATACGAGCCCTCTGGCGGCCGATGGTGCGACGATCGTGAACCCGAGGCGCGATAGCGGGAGCGAGGGCCTCATCAGCGCTCGGGCGGCCCTTGGCGGTTCTCAGAACGTCCCCGCCTTCCGGGCGGCCCAGGAGGCGGGAGTCGACAACGTCATCGCCATGGCGAAGCGGATGGGGATCACCACGCTCGAGCAGCACTTCGACCCCACCTTCCGCTCCCACCCCGACGTCACCTACGGTGCCTCGATCGCCACCGGGGGGGCCAACATCCGCGCCGTCGACATGGCCTACGTCGACACGGTCATCGCGAACATGGGCGTGATGGTCGGCGTGCCCCATCTGGCCGACTACATCGACCCCTCCGAGCTGCGCAGCACCGCCCTCGATACCGGGGCCGACTACGAGAAGGCCCTCAAGCAGCGCCTCGACTTCCAGCGGGGACACATCCGCCTGCCCGGCACACGCGAACTCGACCCTGTGGTCATCCTCGAGGTGCGCGACGTCGACGGAAACGTCATCTTCCGTCAGGGGGAGCCGGAGCGACGACAGGTCGTCGACCCGGGGAGCGTCTGGCTTCTCCACACCATCATGTCCGACTGCACGGCCCGCTTCATCATCTGGGGCTGCGGCAGCAGCAACAACGACCTCGGCCTCGACTTCTTCATGGACGACGGCACCCGCGTTCCGGGCGGCGTCAAGACGGGGACCCAGCAGGGCCCTGCCAGCGCCAGCGATACCCTCGAGACCTGGATGACCGGCTACACGCGGTACGCCGGCACCGCCGTATGGGTGGGGAACGCGAACAACGAACTCGTCAACGATCGCAGCTTCGCCGCCGCGAACACGACCGTGCGCCTGTTCAAGAACTGGATGGGCTGGTACCACTCCTACCTGCGGAACCTGGGTGTGTTCGAACGGCCTGCCGGTTTCGACGACCTCCAACCGCCGAACGTCCGCCGCGTCGAAGTCACCTCCCCTGCCACCGACCGCGTCCTGCGGCGCGAAGGCGGCAACTTCCAGGATCTCTGCGACCAGAAGGTGCTCGCCTGGGTTCGGACGGACGTCACCTACGAGCCGGAGTGCGAGGAGGTCGAGATCGACACGCGGAACGGCCTTCTGGCGAGCGAGGCCACGCCGGCACAGTTCCGCGAGAAGCGGAAGTTCGTGAAGCTCCCTGCCTACAAGCCCGAAGCCGCTCGGGAGCTTGCCGAGAAGATGGGAATCCCCATCGCGCCGACGGAGAAGAGCACGGGCCAGGCTGCGGTCCAGATCCTGAATCTCACCAACGGCGCCACCATCGAACGCGACACCGACATCGTCGGAACCATCGACGCCCCGGGCCTGGAGCGCTGGCGGCTCGAGTACGGCCGCTCGGCCAGCCCGACCGAATGGACGAAGTTGAACGAAGGCACGGCGAACGTCACCAACGCCGTCCTCGCTCGCTTCCAGGTCAGTGGACTGGAGGCCGGCGTCTACACCATCCGCCTCGTGGCCGAAACCAAGAATCGCGGCTCGCTCGAAGTGCGGGTGGTCATCAACGTCCTCCCCCGGTCGGGCACACCGACCCCCACCAGGACCCCTCCGTCGGGCACGGTGACGCCAACCCCGACCCGCACTCCCACGGGTACACCCTCCCCAACGCCTACGCCGACACCCTCCCCGACGCCGACCCCATAGGGAGGCCTATGGCCGGAACCGATACCCGGCCCGAAGGCCGGCGCTACGGGCCCATTCGCCCGCGTTCACCTTCGGGCCTTCCGGCGGCTGCACGCGGAGCACCCGTAGGACTCCGCCATTGAGCCGCACGGTGAAGCCGTCCTCGGCAACTTCGAGCACGCGGCCGGGCATGCCCGGTTCCAGCCGGCGCTCAAGGCGGCAGTCGAAGATGCGCAGCCGGGCTCCCTCGAACTCGGTCCACGCGCCGGGCTGCGGGTTGCACCCCCGGATGCGCGCGTACACCCGTTCGGCCGGTTCGAACCAGAGGATGCGCCCGTGCTCTTCGGTGCAGGGTGGCTCGTACGTCGCTTCGGCGTGATTCTGCGGAATCCGGGGAGCGGTGCCCTCTTCCACCATCCGCACTGCCCGCGAGACCGCGTCCACGCCCATGGGGAAGAGCTTCTGGAAGTAGAGCGAGCCGACGGTGTCATCGGGTGCGATTTCCACCGCTTCCTGCAGCAGGATCGGCCCGGTGTCGATGCCCTTGTCGGGCCAGAAGATGGTGAGGCCGGTGACGTTCTCCCCGAAGATGATGGCCCAGTTGATCGCGGAAGAGCCCCGGTGCTTGGGGAGCAGGCTCGGGTGATATTGAATGGTGCCCTTGGCCGGGATGGCGAACACCTCCTCGGGGAGGATAGCAGTCACGAAAGCCATCACCGCCAGTTCCGGCGCGAAGCTCCGCCACCGCTCCACGCCTTCCGGTGTCCGCAACTCTTCGGTGGCGACGGCTGGGATGCCGGCGCTCTCGGCCGCTGCCCAGAGCGGGTCGGCCCGGCCCCCGGTGGGCGCCGGCGCGCTGACGGCAGCGACCTCGTGGCCGTCTTCGATCAGGCGCTTCAGGACCGCCTCGCCAAAGGCTGCCTGTCCGATAACGACGACCCGCATCGTCGGCCCCTCCCTGGTGCGCCGCGGCTGCTCCCAGTCGGCCGCCGCGGTAGACTCCACCCATGATGCCGCAGCATCGGCGGTGCTGCACCCTCGGGGGCCGCGGGGCGTGATCTGCGTTCAGCCCGCCGCCCTCTCCGACGCACCGTTCATCCACCGGCTCGTGACCTTCTGGGCCGACCGGGGCGACATGCTCCACCGGCCGCTCCAGGAGGTGTACGAGTGCATCCGCGATTTCAAGGTGGCGCGGGTGGCGGGTGAGCCGGTGGGCTGTGTGGCGCTCCACATCATGGGCCCCGACCTCGCCGAGATCCGCTCCCTCGCCGTGGTCGAATCACACCAAGGGCAAGGCGTGGGTGCGGCGTTGGTGCACGCCTGCGTCGAGGAAGCGCGCCGATTCGGGCTGGCGCGCGTCTTCGCCCTCACCTTCCGCCCGGGCTTCTTCGAGCGAGTCGGCTTCCGGCGGGCGAACGTCCTCGAGTTTCCGCAGAAGGTCTGGAACGAGTGCGTCCGCTGCCCCTTCTTCACCGACTGCAAGGAGGTGGCGGTGGTACTCGACCTCGCCGGACCCGACCTTCGCGTCCCGATGGCCGAGGATTAGCCCGCGTCCGGGAGGGCGTCGCAGGCTGCCAGCGCCAGTACGTCGGCCTGGGAGCCCACGCCGGTGGCCAGGCTCACCTCGTACCGCCAGGGACGGAGCCCCCGGGTGCTCTCCCGGAGCTCTTCGCGCAGCCGGCGTTCGAACCGCGATGCGGACACCCCCCCGCGCCCTTGGAGGATGACGCCTACCGTGCGGGCATCCACCATCCCCGCGAAATCGAACGCCGTCAGCGTCCGGGCGAGCGCCTCTGCCACCGGCTCGAGCGCTTCGGCCAACTCATCGGCCGTGGAGCAGGGCCCCAGGACTCGCACGGCGGCGAACGAAAGGGGCGCCGAGGGGGCGGCGGCCGCCACGGTTGCGAGGCGCGACGACAGCGCCCGCGCCGGGGCGAGGGCTGGGTGGGCGCGCCGTTCTGCCACCGTCCAGCGCTCGTACGCTGGGCTCACCGGAAGGGCGCAAGCCGGCTTCTCCTTCCGCCTCGAAGCCACGACCCGAAGGCTGCTGGTCGAACTGCCTGCCACGGATGGATCCAAGCTCCTTCGTCGACGGCGTCACCGCGATCGTGCCGAGGCGCTGGGGGCGGCGGCATCCGGGCTTTCCCCTCCTGCCGAGGGGCGCGCCCCCGAATTCCCTCCCGGGCTCCCTGCAGAGGGAACCTGCATCGCTGCGCGGAGGTGGCGGCGCCGATGCCACACGTACAGCGCGCTCGTGACGATCCCCGCCACCCAGAAGGCGCCAAGCCCGAGCGTGATGCGAATGTCGCGGCCCAGGCTGTCGCCCGCCACCACGGCGATGGCCGTCGGGACAAGCATGCCCAGAAAACTCGCTACGATGAAGCGCGGAAAGCTGATGGCGGTGAGCCCCGCGACGAAGCTGATGAGGTCGAAGTTCACGACCGGCAGCATGCGGGCCCAGAAGATGACTTGCCCGCCCATCGTCTCGGCGAGACGGTCGATACGCTGGGCAGCCTTGCTTCCGATGAGCCGGCGCACGTGGCGGCGGCCGAGCTTCCGCGACACCCCGAATGCGAGCGCCGACCCCAGCGTCATCCCCAGCATGGAGTAGACGGTGCCAAGGACCGGCCCCCAGGCGAGCCCTGCAGCGATGAAGATGGGCACGTTCGGGACCGGCGCCACCAGGACCGACAGCGCCAGAACGGCGATGTACACCAACGGCCCCCACGGGCCCCATTGCGCCACCCAATCCCGAAACGGCTCGGCGTCGATGGTGTAGGAGAGCCCGAGCACTTCCGAGGTCACCACGTACGCCGCGACCAGGAGCATGAATCCGGCGGCAATGGCGACGATGGTCCGCCTCTGCAGAAGGAGCGGCGTCTCTTCGCCCTCCTCGATGAAGAGGTCGAGCGCCCGCGGAGGGTGGAGGTGGCCCTCGTGGTCCGACATCAGCGTTCGACCCTCCGGAAATGCTCGGCGAGCGCGGCGTTCACCTCGGCGGGGGCTTCCTGCTGGACCCAGTGACTGACGCCCGGGAGGAACCGAACCGTCAGGTCCTTCACGTACTCCTCCGTCCCTAGCGCCAGGTGTCGTCCGAGGGCGATGTCGTCTTCACCCCAGATGAGCAGGGTCGGGACCTGGATGAGAGGCGGCGGTTCGGGAAGCCCGAACCCCTTCCGGGCTGCGGCCCGGTACCACTCGATCCCCCCTCGGAGACCGCGACGCCGCCAGGCCTCCAGGTACGCTTTCACGTCCTCCCGAGTGAAGGTGCCGGGGCGCACGTCCCGGATGAGCATCCGTGCCAGCCGCCGATACCGGTCCATCGCCAGCACCCGCTCCGGCAGCCAGGGGAGCTGGAAGAAGGCGATGTACCAGCTCCGCAGCCACTGACCGTGCTGCCACAGCCCGCGTCGGAAGCGGGCAGGATGGGGGCAGTTCAGCACCGACAGCGTCAGCAAGCGTTCCGGCGCCTTCGTGGCGAGGACCCAGGCGAGCGCCCCTCCCCAGTCGTGGCCGACCACGTGCGCCCGTTCCACGCCGAGGGCGTCCAGGAGGCCGGTCACGTCGGCCACGAGGGTTCCGACGTCGTACGGTGGAACAGCGTCGGTCTCGTTGTACCCGCGCAGGTCGGGGGCGATGCAGTGGTAGGAGCCGCCGAAGAAATCGAGCTGGTGCCGCCACGAGTACCAAAACTCGGGGAACCCGTGCAGGAAGAGCACGGGCTGCCCGTCGCCGCACTCCACCACGTGCATCCGGATGCCGTTCGTCTCGATGAAACGGTGGCGCAGCTCGCCGGCCATCCCCGCCATTGTAGGCATGCCCCAGGGCCTACGATGCGCGCAGCACTACGAAGAGGTAGAGCAGCGGAAAGGTGAGGATCAACGAGTCGAGGCGGTCGAGGAAGCCGCCGTGTCCCGGCAGGAGGCGGGAGGTGTCCTTCACGCCCATGCGCCGCTTCATCCAGCTCTCCAACAGGTCACCGGCAATGGCAGCGAGGGGGAATGGCACAGCGAGGTGGAGCGCCGTCCGCCAGGTGACGCTCGTGTTCAGCCAATCGTTCAGCACCAGGACGGCAACGAATCCCGCTGCGTAGCCTCCGACGGCTCCTTCCCACGTCTTCTTCGGGCTGATGCGTGGCGCGAGCTTGTGCCTGCCGAAGAGGCGGCCGATGGCGTAGGCGCCTGTGTCCGTGGTGAAGGTGGCGAGGAAGCCGAGGATGACCCACGAGCGGCCGTGCTCTGCCTCCCGCACGAGCACGAAGGTGCTCCCCAAGAGTCCGATGTAGAGGATGCAGGCGGCGAACACCCGGTACGGTTTCTGCGGGCCGAAGGCTCGGGTCGGCGCGAATCCGGCAGCCGCGAACATCGCCGCCAGCACGAGTCCCGCCACCACGAACTCCCAGCCCACGCGGCTGCCCGCCACCATCGCGCCGGTGATGGCGAACCCGGGGAGGAACCGAAAGGCCTCGTACACCGGGCGCATTGGGAAGAGCCATCCGTGCACGAACTCCGCCGAAGCCAGCACGGCTGCCACGCCGCAAACGACCGCATACGGCCACCCACCGACCCACACCACCGCCAAGAGGATGGGGAGCCCCACCGCTGCCGTCGCCAGCCGGCGGCCCAGCGCGCCCGACGAGGCTGCCGGCGCTGCCGGAGCCGTCACGCCGACCCGAGTGCGCGGAGGTCCTCCTCGAGGAGTCCTCCGAACTTACGCTTCCGTCGACCGTACTCGGCCAGGGCGATGTCGATGTCCTCCCGACCGAAATCCGGCCAGTACGTATCGGTGAAGTACAGCTCGGCGTAGGCGGATTCCCAAAGCAGGAAGTTGGAGATGCGCTGCTCCCCCGCCGTACGGATGATGAGGTCCGGGTCAGGGATGCCGGCTGTCGAGAGGAAGGACGCCACCGTCTCTTCCGTAATTTCCTCCGGCCGGAGGCCGGCCTCCACGATCCGCCGGACCGCCGTTACGATGTCGTCCCTCCCGCCGTAGCTGAAGCACACGTTCAGGTTGAGGCCGGTGTTCTCGGCGGTGGCCTCCACCGCCTCCCGAACCTGACGCTGCAGCCAGTCGGGAAGGGTCTCGATGTGGCCGAGGAGCCGGAGACGGATGTTGTTCCGCCGAAAATGGTCCAGCTCCCGTTTGATGAAGCGGCTGAGCAATCGGATGAGCGCCCGAACCTCGGGCTCGGGGCGGCTCCAGTTCTCGGTGCTGAAGGCGTACAGGGTGAGGTACTCGACCCCGTGGTCGGCGAAGCGCTCGATGATGCGGCGGATGTTCTCCGTTCCCGCCCGGTGGCCGGCCGCACGGGGGAGCCCGCGCTGGGTGGCCCAGCGGCCGTTCCCATCCATGATGATGGCCACGTGCCGCGGCACCCGTCCGCCGGTAATGGGCGAGATGACGTCGCCAAGGCGGGCGGCCGGTTTTCCCGCGGAGGGAGCCCGTCGGGCGGCCGCGTCAGACCTCGAGAAGCTCATGCTCCTTCTTCTTCCCTTCCGCCTCCGCCATCTCGATGTGGCGGTCCGTCAGCTTCTGCAGCTCCTCCTCGTACCGCCGCAGGTCGTCTTGGGAAATCAGGCCCTGCCGCTCGAGCCGCCGCAGTTCGTCGTGGGCGTGTCGCCGGACGTTCCGAATGGCAACGCGCGCCTCTTCGACACGGTGGTGCACGTGCTTTACCAACTCCTTCCGCCGCTGCTCCGAGAGCGGCGGGATCGGCAGCCGGATCGTCTGCCCGTCGACGGATGGGTTCAGGCCCAGGTCGGAGGTCTGAATCGCCTTCTCCACCGCCTTCACCGCATTCCGGTCCCAGACCTGGATCGTGATGAGGCGGGGCTCGGGCGCGGAGATGGTCGCGAGCTGCTTCAGGGGTGTCTGGGCACCGTAGTAGTCCACGTGGATGCCTTCGACCAAGCTGGGGTGCGCGCGGCCGGTGCGCACGCCCACGAGCTCGCGGCGAAGGGCCTCGATGGCCCCGTTCATCCGCTCATCGGCATCGACAAGGATCTCGTCCGGGTCCTCCATGGCCAGCCTCCCGTGACGTGGAGCGAAGGTTAGACGCGCCGGACCGGCTCTGCCTCGGCGTGGGAGGACACGATCGTCCCGACGTGCTCCCCGCGCAGCGCGCGGTAAATGCCGTCCGGCGCACGGACGTCGAATACGATAATAGGCAGGTGGTTCTCCATGCACAGGCTGAGCGCCGTGCTGTCCATCACCTGTAGCCGCCGCTGAATCGCCTCGATGTACGTCAGGTGATCGAACTTCTTCGCCTCGGGGTTCGTCCGCGGGTCGGCATCGTAAACGCCGTCGACGCCGTTCTTCGCCATCAGTAGCACCTCGCAGTCCACCTCGATGGCCCGAAGCGCTGCGGCGGTATCGGTGGTCATGAACGGGTTCCCCGTCCCGGCGGCGAAGATGACGACGCGCCCCTTCTCCAAATGCCGGATCGCCCGCCGACGGATGTACGGTTCGGCCACCTGCGCCATGGCGAGGGCGGTTTGCGTTCGCACGGTGACGCCCTGCTTCTCCAACGCATCCTGGAGGGCGAGGGCGTTCATGACCGTGGCCAGCATCCCCATGTAATCCGCCGTCGCCCGATCCATCCCGGTTTCCGCGGCCGAAGAGCCGCGCCAGAAGTTGCCGCCGCCGACCACGACGGCCACCTCGATGCCGTCGTGAACGGCCCGCACGATCTGCGCCGCAATGGCGTTCAACGTGACGGGGTCGATGCCGAAGGGCCGGTCCCCCATGAGCGCCTCACCGCTCAGTTTCAGCAGCGCGCGATGGTACCGGCCCTCCATGTTCGCTCGCTCCCTGGGGCTACTTCCCCAGCTCGAACCGGACGAAGCGGCTCACCCGCACGTTCTCGCCCGTGCGGGCGATGACCTCCTTCACCAGGTCGTCGATGGTCTTGCTCGTGTCGCGGATGAACGGCTGCTTCAGCAGCACCACTTCCTCGTCTGGGCCCTCCATCTCCGGAGTGCGCTCGTCCGGCGTGACGACGAGCGGGTTCATCGCGGCGATCTGCATGGCGATATCCTTCGCCAGCTGCCGGAACTCGGGTGTGTTGGCCACGAAATCCGTCTCGCAGTTCAGCTCCACGAGGACGCCGATGCGCCCCCCGGCGTGGATGTACGCTTCGATGACCCCCTGGCGCGTCTCCCGTCCGGCACGCTTGGCTGCGGCGGCGATCCCCCGCTCCCGCAGGATCTCGGCCGCCCGCTTCATGTCGCCGCCGGCCTCCTCCAGGGCACGCTTGGCATCCATCACCCCTGCGCCCGTGGCCTCGCGCAGCTCCTTCACCATTGCGGTGGTGACTTCCGGCACCGGCTTACTCCTCCTCGTCCTTGCTTTCCGTCATCTGTTCGCGGGCCGAGACGACGGTCACCCGGACCGCCTCCGCGGCCCGCGGCTCGGGCTCATCGGGCGAAGCCGAATAATGCCCCGTCACCAGCGCCTCCTCGGCGGAGCGCCGGGCGAACTCCTCCACCTGCACACCCGGGCCGACACCCGACTCCCGCATGGCCCGTCCTTCGATGGCCGCGTCCGCGATCTTCCCCAGGATGAGCTTGATGGCGCGGATGGCGTCGTCGTTGCTCGGGATGGGGTAGGTGATCGGGTCGGGGTCGCAGTTCGAATCGACCAGCGCGACGATCGGAATCCCGAGCCGCTCGCACTCGTGTACCGCGATCGCTTCCTTCACCGTGTCGATGATGAACACGGCCGCGGGAAGACGGTCCATGTTCTTGATCCCGCCGAAGTACCGGTTCAGCCGCTCGATCTCCTCCTGGATCTTCAGCTGCTCCCGCTTCGGTCGGCGGGCGAAGTCGCCGCGCTCCATCGCCGCCTCGAGTTCCTTCAGGTAGCGGATCCGCTGCTGGATGGTCCGGAAGTTCGTCAGGGTCCCTCCGAGCCAGCGGTTGTTGACGTACGGTAAGCCGGCGCGCTTCGCCTCCTGCTCGACGGTGTCGCGGGCCTGCTTCTTCGTGCCCACGATCAGCACCTCACCCCCGGAGGCCACCACGTCACGGACGAAGTTGATGGCCTCCTCGAGACGGGTGACGGTCTGCTGCAGGTCGATGATGTGAATGCCGTTCCGCTCGGTGAAGATGAACGGCCGCATCTTCGGGTTCCACCGGCGGGTCTGATGCCCGAAGTGGACGCCCGCCTCCAGAAGCTGCTTCATGCTGACTGGCGCAACCAGAGCTCTCCTCCATCCCTGCGACGCATAGATTTGACCCCCAAAGGGGCCAGGCGCCGCCGTACTCGCATCTTCGAACAGGATAGCCTCGTGCTCCCTCTTGGCGAAACCTTCTCGCCCGATTGACCCCGTACCCATCCTCTGGTAGCGTGCGCGCCAGGGAAGGAGGTGATGCGCATGGACAGTAGTTACCGTCGTAGCGACCGCACCCACGCGCAGGAGGTGACCTCCTCCTAACAGCATCGAGGTCGGCTACGCCAAGGGGGCCAGGTACGCTGCCTGGCCCCCTTCCGTCGGAGGCAGCGATGCCCGCCCGGTATGACTTCGACCCCCGTACCTTCCAAGGCCACCTCGCGACCAGCCTTGTCGGCCGTTTCCTCGTCTACCGCGTTGTCGTGGGCTCGACGATGGACATCGCCCGGCGCGAAGCGGCGGAGGGAGCCCCGCACGGCACCCTCGTCCTCGCCGAGGAGCAGACCTCCGGCCGTGGGCGGAAGGGGCGGTCCTTCTTCAGCCCTCGTGGCGAGAACATCTACGCCACCTTCGTCCTCCGTCTCGACGTCGAACAGCACCGTCGCCTGCCCATGGCCGTGCCGCTCGCCGTCTGCCGGGCATGCGAGGTCTTTTGCCCCGATGCTCGCATCAAGTGGCCCAACGACATCTGGATTGGAGGCGAGAAGGCGTCGGGGATGCTCATCGACGCCGAGTTCGCTGGCAGCGAGGTCATCGCCTATCCCGGCATCGGCATCAACGTGAACGGGGACCCCACGGTGAACCCGGAGCTGCGGGGCATCGCGACGAGCCTTCGCCGCGCATCCGGGAGGCCCGTTCCCCGGGAAGAGCTCCTCGCCCGCCTCTGCAACGAGCTGGAAACCTGGCTGGAGGCTCCGACCCAGAGCCTCGCGCGCGAATACCGTGCCCGCAATCTGCTCTTGGGGCGCGAGATCCTCGTGCACCCGCCGAGCGGCGAGCCGTATCCGGCGCGGGCGACGGACGTTGACGCTGACGGCGCCCTCGTGGTGGAGCTCGCCGACGGCCGCCGCGAGGCCCTTCGCGCGGCCGAGGTGACCGTACGCCCGTCCTGACTCAGGACTCGCCGCCTCCCCTGTCCCGCAAGAACATCTCGATGAGGTCGACCGGGATGGGGAAGACGATGGTGCTGTTGTTCTCGGCGGCCACTTCGGTGAGCGTCTGCAGGAACCGCAGCTGGACGGTGATCGGCTCCTGGGCCATCACCAGAGCCGCCTCCCGCAGTCGCTCGCTCGCCTGATACTCGCCGTCCGCCGCGATGATCTTCGCCCGCCGCTCCCGCTCCGCCTCGGCCTGCCGCGCCATGGCTCGCTGCATCGAGGCCGGCAGCTCCACGTCTTTGATTTCGACCGCGGTCACCTTCACGCCCCAGGGCTCGGTCTGCTCGTCGATGATCCGCTGCAGCTGCTGGTTGATCTGCTCCCGCTGTCCCAAAAGTTCGTCGAGCTCGGATTGCCCCAGAACGGAGCGGAGCGTCGTCTGCGAAATCTGCGAGGTCGCGCGGATGTGGTCCATGATGCGCACGACGGCCGCCGTCGGCTCCACCACCCGGAAGTAGACGACAGCGTTCACCTTCACCGTCACGTTGTCCCGGGTGATGGCCTCCTGGGCGGGGACGTCCAGCGTAATCGTCCGCAGGTCGACCTTCACCATCCGGTCGACGAAGGGCAGCAGGATGAACAGCCCCGGCCCTTTGGCCCCGATGAGCCGTCCGAGGCGAAAGATGACGCCTCGCTCGTACTCGTTCACCACCCGGATGGAGAACGGGAGGAGCGGGATGAGCATGAGGGCACTGAACCCGATGAGCAGCGCCCGGATGATCTTCGTCCCGGTGCCCACCTCGTACTCGGGCGGGGGCATGCCGTAGCTATCCTTCGGGCGTTGTTCCGTCACCGGCGTCCTCCTTTCGCACAACGAGTTCGAAGCCTTCCGCGCCTACGATACGCACTCGCTCGCCCTCTCGCGCCTGGCCCTCGGCCATCCGCGCCCGCCACCGCTCCCCTTGGACGAGGACGAACCCCTCCGGCGTGAGCGGCGTCCGGGCGATGGCCGATTTCCCGATCATCGCCTCTAGCCCGATGACGGCCGGGATCCGTCGCATCCGCGCCAGTCCGAGGGCGATCGACACGAACATCCCGACCACGACGAAGGCGAGGATCCCCAGCACGATGCGGTTCGGTTGAAGTTCGGCCGGCGTGTCCCGGAAGGCGATGATGGCGCCCAGGATGAGGGCCACGACCCCGCCCGCGCCGAGGATGCCGCCGGAGGGGACGAACAGCTCGAGCGCGAAGAAGACGAGCGCCAACGCAATCAGCGCCAGCCCGGCAGTCTCCACTGGGAGCGCACCCAGCCCAAGGAAGCCGAGCACCATCGCGATGGCGCCGGCCACGCCGGGGAAGATGAGCCCCGGATTCGACAATTCGAAGATGAGCCCGAGGAAGCCGAGACTGATCAGGATCGAGGCGAGGGTGGGGTCGGCAAGGAACTCGAGGAACCGTTCCCAGGCGGTCATCTTCGTTTCGACCCGCGGCGCCGAGGAGACGTTCCCCAGTTCGAAGGTGACTCCTGGCCGAAGCTCCACCCGGCGGCCGTCGATCGCCCGGAGCAACGCGGTCAGGTCCGGCACCTCGTACTCGATCACACCGAGGCGGAGGGCCTCGTCGGCGTTCGCCGAAGCCGCATCGCGAACCGCCGATTCGGCCCAGTCGGCGTTCCGCCCCCGCATCTCGGCCAAGGCGCGGATGAGCGCGGCCGCATCGTTCTCGATCTTTTTGCCGAGCGTCCCTTCGATGTCGGAGCCGTCGATGTTGACGGCGCTCGCTGCGCCGATGCGCGTGCCCGGTGCCATCGCCGCGATGTGGGCCGCCATCGTGACGAAGGTTCCGGCGCTCGCCGCCCGGCCCCCGGGTGGATACACGAACACGGCCACCGGCACGTTCGCTCGCAGGATTCGCTTCACGATGGACTCCATCGAGCTGCTCAGCCCGCCCGGTGTGTCCATGACGATCACCACCAGGCGCGCCTGCGAATCCTCTGCCCGGCTGATGCCCCGGTCGATGTACTGGTCGACGATGGGGCCGATGGTCCCATCCAGTTCGAGGACATGGACCGCGCCCGAAGGCGTCCGCTCCCCTCCGCAGGCCGAGACGAGGAGCATGAGCAGCCCCACGGTGAGGGAAGCGGCTGCGACGAGTCGGCGATACCGATGGCGCATGGGCACCACCGAGTATACGGAGGCGTCAACGGCGGCTCGCTCTGCGGTTCGACCGACGACGCTCATCGCCTATCATGATTCGCAAGACATGGCTGAACCCGCGCCCGCTCCTCCCCTCTCCGCGCGTTCCCGCGGCATGCGTGACCTTCTCCCCGGCGAGATGGCGGCCTTCCGCCGGGCCGAGGATGCGTTCCGCGCGGCCGCTTCGCGTTGGGGCTACCGCGAGGTCCGCACCCCCACCATCGAGCGGTATAGCCTCTTCACCCTCGCCGGGACGTTGACGCCGCAGATGCTCTCCCGCGTCTACACCTTCCTCGACTGGGACGGCTGGAGCGGCGAACGCGTCGTGCTTCGCCCCGATTCCACCATTCCCGTGGTCCGAGCGGCGGAAGAGGCCGGCCTGCCCCTGCCGGCACGTCTCTGCTACGTGCAGGCCCGCTTCCGGTACAGCCATAACGGCGAGGAGAGCGAGCTCTGGCAGGGCGGCTTGGAGTACCTCGGTGCCCCAACGCTCCTCGGCGAGGTCGAAGTCGTGGCGGTGGGTTGCGAAACGCTCGAGGCGCTCGGCTTCGCCCCCACCGTCCGCCTTGCCCACGTCGGCGTTGCTCGGGCTCTGGTAGAAGCCGCTGCCGCGGGCGACAGCGCCCGCCAGCGGGAGCTCACCGACCGCGTCGCCGAGGAGGGTTTGCAGGCCCTGGCGCCCGAGCTCGGGGGAAAGCTGGCTTCCTTCACCGCCCTTGCCCTCGAGGAAGGGGAGGGGAGCGGCTTTCTGGCGAACCTCGCTTCCCTCGCCGGTGGCACGCTTCCCGCCGCTGTCCCCGCTCTCGAGGAGCTGCGGACGTTGGCGGACATCGTCGCTGCGTCGGGACGCCGGACGGTCATCGCGCTCGGCATGCCGTGCGATTTCGAGTACTACGACGGAGCGGTATTCGAGTTCGCCGCGAACGGCGCGGCGTGGGGCCGGGGAGGCCGCTACCGGCCGCCGTTCGGGCGGTGCGCCACTGCCTGCGGCCTCGGCATCGAACTCTCGGAGCTCGCTGCCGCCCTCGCCGCCGAAGCCGAGGCTCCCCCGCCGCCCGCGGTCGTGCCCGAATCGCCCGGCGACCTGCCCCGTGCGCTCGACGTCATCCGTCGCATCCATCGAGCCGGGCTCGCTGCGAGGCTCGAGCCATCGGTCGAAGGGCAGGCGGTCGTCGTCCGGGTGGCTGCTGCCGGGACCCATCTTCTGACAGGCGGTACGGCCGCGCCCGTTTCGTCGCTGGAAGAGCTCATCTCGCACCTCGCGCAGGGGAAATGACGGTAAAGCTCGCCCTTCCCACCGGCGACATTCGCTCGGCAGTGGCCGCCATCCTTCGGGAGGCCGGTCTCCCCACGGATGGGTACGACCCGAGCAGCCGCTTGCTCCGCGCCCACTTCGCCGACCATGGCCTCGCCGTCCGCATCTTCCGCGAGCGCGACATCCCGGTTCAGATCGCCCTGGGCAACTACGACGCGGGTATCTGCTCGGCGGTGTGGGTGTTGGAAGAGAGCATCCGCTTCCCCCGCCAAGACCTGCGCCTGTTGGGCGCGCTTCCCGGTCCTGCGCTCGGCGTGTGGCTTGCGGCGGCCCCAGCATCCGGTCTCGAACCAGGCACACTGCCCGTGCCGCAACCGGGCCTTCGGCTCGTCTCCGAATTCCCCAACCTGGCCGATGCCGTCGCCGTCCGCCTCCGCTGGCCCGTCTACCGCCTCTTCCCGCTCTACGGGTCGGCAGAAGCCTACCCCCCGGAGGATGCCGATCTAGCCCTCCTCGCGGCGCCCAACGCCGGCGAAGTGGAGCGGCTCGGGCTCGTGCCCCTTGCGGAGGTGGCGCGCTCGCCGCTCGTGTTCGTGGCGAACCGCCGGGCGCTCGCCGCCAAAGACCTGTCGCCGCTTCTCGCCGCGCTTCGCGGCCAGCTTCGGGAGCCTCCCCCTGGACTCGTCGCCCCTGTCGGGCTCCCTCTCCGTCCGATGGCGCGCTGCACCCGGCGGTCGGACGTCGTCCGCCTGGCTCTGCCCGACGGCCACGCCCAGCGGCACACGTTCGAAGCGCTCCTGGCGGCTGGCCTTTCGTTCGACGGCTACGGCGAGAAGACGTTCGTGAGGCGTCCCCGCTCGGACATCGAGGGGCTCGAGGTCAAGGTGGTGCGGCCGCAGGATATGCCCGCCTTCGTCGCTCGCGGCGCCTTCGATGCCGCGGTCACGGGCGTCGACTGGCTGCGCGACCATCTTTCCCGCTTCCCCTCGTCGCCGGTCCGGATGGCGGTCGACCTGGGTAGAAGCCGCTACAAGATCGGGCCGGTGGTCGACCAGGCGTTCCCTGCCGACACGACTGCCGATGCCTTGCCCGTGTGGTGGGGACTGGGGCGGCCGATTCGGATCGCGAGCGAGTACCCCGCGCTCGCGGAAGACTTCGCCCGGCGCTTCCACCTTCCCGCGGCGGTCATCATGCCCATCAACGGGGCCAGCGAGGGGTTCGTACCGGAGGATGCCGACATTCTCATCGAGGGGTCCGAGACCGGCACCAGCATCCGCGCCAACGGCCTCAAGATGCTCGACCCCTTCCTCGAGTCCACGAACTGCCTCATCGTTCGCGAGCCGGCCCTTACCTCCCGCACCGACCTCCTCGACGATTTGGTGGCGAAGCTCCGGGCCGGCCTTCCGGCCTCCGCAGGTGCCTGATGCCTCCGATCACGCTCCACATGGTCCTCGCCCGGACCATCGCCAGCGCCCTCGGGCACCCGGACCTCGCCGGCGCGGAGGGGGCGTACCTACTGGGCGCCACCGCCCCCGATATCCGCATCCTCACCCGCCAGGACAGGCAGACCACGCACTTCTTCGACCTCGCCGGCCCCGACCACCAGGACTCCGTCTCGGGGTTCTTCGCAGCGCATCCCCATCTGGCCGACCCCGGCGCGCTCAATCCCGTCACCCGTGCCTTCGTCGGCGGTTACCTGACCCATCTCGTCTTCGACGAGCAGTACATCACGACGGTGTACCGCCGGCTGTTCGCCCGCCACGAGCACCTGGGTGGAACGGTGCGTGCGAACCTGATGGACCGCTTGCTCCAGTTCGGCCTGGAGCGCGACTACGGCGAGCCAGAGGTCCGGAAAGCCATCTGCGCCGCCCTGGCTTGCACCGTGGAGAACATCGAGGTTGGGTTCATCGAAAAGGAGACCCTCGAACGGTGGCGCCAGATCGCTGCCGACGTCGCCGCCAGGGAGATGGACTGGGACCGGATGCGAGCCATGGTCGCCAACCATCTTCGCCGGGCCGGCATCGGAGAGTCGCCGGAGCTGACGCGCTTCCTCGATTCGCTCCCCGAGCTCCTCGATGAGACAATGGCGTACGTTACCGACGAACGGATCCGCGGCTACCTCGAACGGTCGACGGAGGCGGCGCGGTCCGTGTTGGCGAGGTATCTCGGATGCGCATAATCCGGAATGCCGAAGAAGGCCGCCGCACCATCCTCGCGCGTCGTCCCCTCGAGCTCGACGAGCTCCCCATGGACATCCGCGAGACGACCTTCCGAACCTTCGGCCAGGAGCTCCCGCCCGAGGAGGTCGTCCGCCGGGTCATCCGCGACGTTCGCGAGGATGGCGACAACGCTGTCCGGTACTACAACCTGAAGTTCGACAACGCCCGCACCGAGGCGCTCCGGGTGACCCCCGAGGAGGTGCGGGCCGCCTACGACGCGGTCGACCCCGAAGTTGTCGAGGCGCTCCGTTTCGCCGCCGGTCGCATTCGGCAGTACCACGAGCTGCAGCTCCGAGGCTCCTTCTTCGATTTCAGCCAGAACGGGCTTGGCCAACTGACGCGGCCGCTCCAGCGCGTCGGCATCTACGTGCCCGGCACGAAGGCGCCGCTGCCCAGCACGGTGCTGATGTGCGCGATCCCCGCGCGCGTCGCCGGCGTCGACGAGGTGTACCTCACCAGCCCCGTCTTGCCCGATGGCAGCGTGCCGCCGGTGAAGCTGGTGGCCGCCGACATCGCCGGGGTCGATGCCGTCTTCAAAGCCGGCGGGGCGCAGGGCATCGCGGCCTTCGCGTACGGCACGGAGACGATCCCCCGCGTGGACAAGGTGTGTGGCCCGGGCGGCCTCTTCGTCGCCATCGCGAAGCGCCTCGTCTTTGGCGACGTGGGGGTGGACTCCATCTACGGCCCGACCGAGACCGTCATCATCGCCGACGAGAGCGCCGACCCCGAGCTCGTCGCGGCTGACCTGCTCGCCCAGGCCGAACACGACCCGCTCGCCAGCCCGATCCTGCTGACGCCCTCGCACTGGCTCGCCGAGCAGGTGGCCCGGCACGTCGAACGCCAGCTCGCCACGATGGAGCGAGCGAAGATCGCCCGTCAGGCGCTCGAGAACCGCGGCGGGTGCATCCTCGTCAACGACATCGACCACGCCATCGAGCTCGCCAACGAGTACGCGCCTGAACACCTCTGCCTTCTCGTTGAGGAGCCGATGGCGTACGCCTCGAAGGTCCGCAACGCCGGCGGGCTCTTCCTGGGCGAAGGCTCCCCCGAGGCGATCGGCGACTATACCGCCGGCCCCAGCCACACCATGCCGACAGGCGGGAGCGCACGCTGGAGCTCGCCCCTCAGCGTGAACGACTTCCTTAAGACCATCGCGGTGGTGAACCTGCCCTCCGAGGCCACCGAGGAGTTGGCCCGCGCCGCCGCCATCATCGCCCGGGCCGAAGGCCTCACCGGCCACGCCCGCGCCGTCGAACGCCGCCTCGAGGGACGGTAGCGAGGAATGGACGTACGAACGCTCGTCCGGGCCGATTTCGCCGACCTGGAAGAGTACGCGCCCGTCAAGCCGATCGAGGTGCTCGCTCGCGAGCTCGGCCTGGCCCCGGACGAGATCGTGAAGCTGGACGCGAACGAGAACCTCTACGGGCCCCATCCAGCGGTGCGCGAGGCGGCTGCCCGTGCTTCCTTCCACATCTACCCCGACCCGTATCACTCCGCCCTGCGGGAAGCGCTGGCCGAGTGGTTGAGCGTCCGTCCCGACCAGATCGTGGCTGGGGCGGGGGCGGATGACATCCTCGACATCGTCATCCGCCTCGTGTGGCCGGATGCGGTGGTCACCGCGCCGCCCACCTTCGGGATGTACAGCTTCCTCGCCCGCGTCAACCGCGCCCGGGTCGTCGAGGTCCCCCGCCTCGACGGCTGGGAGCTGGACCTCGCAGGCATCGCTTCGGCGGTCCGCCAAGGGGCGACGTTGGTCTTCCTCGCCTCCCCCAACAACCCAACCGGCAACCTGGCGAGCGTCGAGGAGATCGAGCGCCTCTGCGCCCTCGACGCCCTCGTCGTCGTGGACGAAGCGTACGCGGAATTCGCCGGCACCACCTTCGTTCCGCTCATCGCCGAGCATCCCAACCTGGTGGTGGTGCGAACCTTCAGCAAGTGGGCGGGCCTGGCGGGACTCCGCATCGGCTACGGGGTGGCGAACGAGGAAGTCGCCCGCCGGATGATGGCCATCAAGCAGCCCTACAACGTCAGCGTCGCTGCCGAGGCTGCCGCCCTCGCCGCCCTGGCCCACCGCGATGAGCTCATGGACACCGTTCGGGCCATCGTGCGCGAACGGGAGCGGTTGGAAGCCGAGCTCGCGCGCTTCCCCTGGCTGCGTCCGCACCACTCCGCGGCCAATTTCGTCCTCTGCGGCGTCGAAGGACGTTCCGCCCGGCACGTGGCCGACGCCCTGCGCCGTCGCGGCGTGCTGGTTCGGTACTACGACCGACCCGAACTGCGAAACTACATCCGCATCAGCGCTGGCCGGCCGCGGGACACGGACCGCTTGCTGGCAGCCCTCCGCGAGGTGGAAGAGGAGTGACTCCCCGTATCGCCAGCCTGACGCGCTCCACCGCCGAGACCTCCATCGAGGTCACCATCAACCTCGACGGGAGCGGTCAGGCCGACGTGTCCACGGGCATCGGCTTCTTCGACCACATGCTTTCCCACCTCGCCAAGCACGGCGTTTTCGATCTGGCGCTCAGGGCTCAGGGCGACCTTCACGTCGACGCCCACCACACCGTCGAGGACTGCGGGATCCTCCTCGGCCAAGCCTTCGCCCAAGCCTTGGGCGACAAGGCGGGCATTGTCCGCGCAGGCTCGGCCGTGATGCCCCTCGATGAAGCGCTCGCCTTCGCCGCCGTCGACCTCTCCGGGCGGCCGTACGCCGTCCTCGACCTCCGCCTGTACGGCGCCGAAGTGGGGGGACTGCCGCCCGACCTGTTCGCCCACTTCTTCGAGTCCTTCGCCGCAGCGGCCCGCGCCAACGTGCACATCCGCACCCTGGCCGGGGTGAACGACCACCACAAGATCGAGGCCTGCTTCAAAGCCTTCGCCCGTGCCCTCGACCAGGCAGTGCGGGTCGACCCTCGCCGTAAAGGCGACGTTCCCAGCACGAAGGGAATCCTGTAGCCTAGCCCCGCGTCGATGTCTGCGGGGAGCCAGAGTGCCGGGGCGTTGCGCCCCAAGCTGGAAGCGTATCTCTCGGCGCGCCTGGAGGCGCCAGGCCTGCGCCTCGTCACCCTCTGGCGCGTCCCCGGCGGCGCTTCCCGGGAGACCTGGATCGCCGATGCGGAGCTCCCGGGCCAGCCAGGCCGGAGGCGAAGCTTCGTCATTCGCCGTGATCCCCCGGCGAGCCTGCTCGATAGCGACCGGGAGCTGGAGTTCGCCTTCTACCGGGCCTTCGCCGGGAGCAACGTGCCCGTCCCGAGGGCCCTCTGGCTCGAACGGGACCCCGCCCACCTCGGCAGCCCCTTCTTCGTGATGGAGCGCATCGAAGGCTGCGAGGCCAGCCCACGGCGCGTGCTCGACCCCTCCTTCGAACCCGCCCGTCCGCGTCTTGCCCGGCGCATGTACGAAATCCTCGCCGCCATCCATGCCTTCGATTGGCGCGGTACGCCCATCGAGGGCGTCGTCGAGCCGCCGGCGCCCGAAGAGTGCTGGCGCCGAGAGCTGGAGCACTGGGAGCGCGTCATCGACGAGCAGGAGCTCTCCCCACAGCCGGTGGTCCGGGCCGCGATTCGCTGGCTTCGGGCGAATCCCCCACCTCCCCCGGCCCGGGTCACGGTGGTGCATGGGGACTACCGCGTGGGGAACCTCCTCTTCTCCCCCGATGGAGAAATCCACGGTGTGCTCGATTGGGAGATGGCCCACCTGGGCGACCCGCTCGAGGACCTGGCGTGGTCGTTCCTCGAAAACTGGGAGTGGGGACGGAACGGCTTGAAGGGCGGCGTCGTCGCCGCCGAGGAGGCCATCGCCGTGTACGAGGCGGCCGCCGGTACCCGGGTCGACCGCTCCGCCCTCCATTGGTGGGACGTCTTCTCGAGCGTGAAGGCGCAGGCCATCTGGCTCACCGGCGCGCGCAGCTTCCAGGAGGGCCGGAGCACGGAGCTCATCCACGCGATGACCGCCTACTGGCTCACCAACTTCCAGGACGAAGTGCTCCTCCGTTCCCTCGGGAGGGCGCCGTGAGGCCTGACCCGCCCATCGCGCTCCAGCGAATCGCCCAAGCGCTCGTGCTCGACCTTGCGTCGCAGCTCTCCGACCCGTTCGCACAGCAAACCGCCGGGTTGGCTGCCACCATCGCAGCCATGCTTGCGGAGGAGTGGGACCGCGCCGCGGCCCGCCTCGCAGAGGAGAACGCCGCCCTCCGGGCGCTCTTTGCGGCTGCGGCCGACCTCGCCCCTCCGGAGTTGGCCGCAAGGCTGCGGACGGCCGCAGCCGGCGAGGACTCCGACCTCCGCGTCTCCCGGCTGCAAGCGACGAACGACGAGCTCCGCCGCCTGCTCATCGAGCTCCACGCCTGGTGCGAAGGACAGGATGACCCTCGCATCGCCGCGGTGAACGAGGCAATCTGGGAGGAGCTGAAGGAATCGACCAGGCGCCGCCGCTTGGTCGCGAGGCCGTTATGAAGGATGCCCTTCGCGCCGCGCTCGAACGGTACTCGCCGTCCGCCATCGACGACGAGCCGAACCTCGCCCGCGCCGCGGTCCTGGCGCTGTTCTACGACTGTGCCGGCGAGCCCCACCTCGTCTTCCAGCGGCGCTCCGAGCGGGTCCTCCATCACAAGGGCCAGGTGAGCTTCCCGGGGGGCGCCATGGACCCGGGCGACGAGCACCCTCTGTGGACTGCGCTCCGGGAGACGCACGAGGAGATCGGGGTCGCGCCCGAGGACGTCGAGCTGCTCGGCCAACTCGACGACCTCATCACCATCAGCGGCTTTCGGGTGACGCCGTTCGTCGGCTGGCTGCGCACGTATCCGTACCCGTGGCGCTTCAGTGCCGACGAAGTCGCCTACCTCCTCGAGGTTCCCTTCGCCACGCTCCGGGACCCCCGCTCCTTCGTCCCCGATATCCGGACGTACGGAGGCCGCCAGGTCATCCTCCCCTCGTACCGCGTTGGGCCGGACCTCATCTGGGGCGCGACAGCGCGGATCGTGGCCAACCTGCTGGACGTCTGCCTGGCCATTCCGGAATTGGATGGTTCCCGTGAACCCCGATGACGGCGTTCGGCGCCGTGTCGTCGTTGCCACGGCGGACGCCCTGTTCCTCGCGGCGGCGAGCGACGTTGCCGGAATCCTAGGCCTTTCCGCCGTTCCCGCGGGGAGCGGTTCGCTGCCGGGAGACATCGTCATCGTGGATGCCGCCACCTGGGCTGGCACGCCGCCGGAAGGGGATTTCGCGTCGATGATCGTCTGCATCCCCGGCCGAGCTCCCGCAGCCTTCTCCCGGTGGTCGGCGATGGCAGCGTGGACCGTTCGGCGCGAGCGGCTCGCGGAGGAGCTCTTCGACGTGCTACGGGCGGCGCTGCCGGCGCTACCTTCCGGTGGCGGCCCCGGGTAGCATGGAAACCGCCATGTCGGCCCCCAAGCGGCTCGCGTCGCTCCTCGCCGAGCTACCGGGAGCACTCCTGGTCCGTGGCGACCGCGACGTCCCGATTACCGGTGTCGAACACGACTCCCGCCGGGTGACACCTGGCGTCCTGTTCGTCGCGATCCCCGGCTTCCGCGTCGACGGCCACTCCTTCCTCGCCGATGCCGTCGCCGCTGGCGCTTCGGCGGTGCTCATCGAGCGGAGCCGCGTTGCCTTGGCCGAATCCCTTCCGCCCCGGGTAGCGGTGGCGGCCGTCGAGAACACGAGGGCGGCGCTCTCGGCAGCGGCAGCCTGGTTCTACGGGCACCCCAGCCGGGCGATCCCGGTCGTCGGCGTAACCGGAACCGACGGCAAGACGACAACGGCACACCTCCTCGCCGCCGTGTTCGAGTCGGCTGGGCTGAAGACGGGCCGCCTGGGGACGGTGGACGTCTCCATCGCCGGCCGGACGGGCTCCTCGGTCCAGCGGATGACGACGCCGGAAGCGCCCGCGGTCCAGCGCCTCCTCCGCGAGATGGTCGACGCCGGCTGTGACGTCGCGATCGTCGAGTCCACGAGCCACGGCCTCGCGCTCCACCGGCTCGACCACGTGGTGTACGACATCGCCGTGCTCACCAACATCACGAGCGACCACCTCGATTTCCACGGCACATTCGAAGCCTACCGGGAGGCGAAGGGCCTCCTCTTCCGCGCTCTCGACCGCCACCCCTCCAAGGGGCGGGAGCGGTTCGCTGTCGTCAATGCCGACGACCCGAGCGCGAACTACGTGCTGTCCCTTACCACCGCGCGACCGGTCCGGTACGGGCTCGAGGCGCGCGAGGCGGACGTGCTTGCCCGCAACGTGGTCCTTCGCCCCGACGGCTCGGACTTCCGCCTGGTGACGCCCTTCGGAACAGCCGAGACATCGATACGGCTGCCCGCCCTCTTCAATGTCGCCAACGCCCTGGCCGCCGCCTCCGCGGCGCTCGCCTTCGGCCTCGACTTGGCGACGGTGGCCCGCGGCCTCGCGTCCTGTCCGGGCGTGCCCGGCCGCATGGAGCGGATCGACGAGGGGCAGCCGTTCGAGGTCATCGTCGACTACGCCCACACGGGCGAAGCGGTACGGAAGGTGCTCGAAGTGCTCCGTTCGGTGTGCCGCGGCCGTCTGATCATCGTCGTCGGTGCCGCCGGCGAGCGCGACCCTGGACGCAGGTTCGGGGTGGGTCGTGCCGCAGCCGAAGGGGCGGACTTCGCCGTCTTCACCAGCGAGGATCCCCGCCGCGAGGACCCGAGCGCCATCGTCCGGGAGATCGGAAGCCATGCCGAACGGGCCGGCCGCCGTCGGAACATCGACTTCCTGGAAATCGAAGACCGGCGGGAGGCGATTCGCGCCGCTCTCCAACGCGCGCGGCCCGGCGACATCGTCGTCATCGCCGGCAAGGGGCACGAGCAGTCGATGATTTACGGGGACGAGGAGCGCCCTTGGGACGATCGCCAGGTCGCTCGGGAAGAGCTCCGCGCTCTGGGCTTTACCGGCCCGCGGGCGGTCGGTAGCCCCTAACCCCCGGCCCCCTATACTGCCCCACGTGGCGGCCGGGAAGCCGCCGAACCCGAAGAGCCATCGACAGCGAGGTACCTGTGGCGAAGCGCCGACGACGCGAACTCCACCACTTGGGGCAGCGGCCTAGTCAGCGGAAGTCCTCCCGCGCGGCGGCCCCTTCGGCGAGCTACAAGCCCGGCTTCCCCATGAACCTGCTTACCCAAAGCACGCTCTTCTACGCCATGGGCGCCGTCATCATGATCGGCGGCGTCCTGCTCGCCGCGCTCCTCGCTACCCGCCAGGGCTCCCCCAGCCCCGCCGGAACCCCCACGCCCGGCGAGACGGCCCAGGCAAGCCCCACCCCGACGGCCACTCCGAATCCCTTCGCCTTCTCGGCGCCCGAGCAGGTCATCGACGCCAACGCGTACGATTACCGGGCCGTTATCCACACTGCCAAGGGCGACATCGTCATCGACCTCTTCGAGGACATCGCCCCGAACACCGTCAACAGCTTCGTGTTCCTCGCCCAGAAGGGGTTCTACGACCAGCTCACGTTCCATCGGGTCGTGCCGAACTTCGTCGTCCAAGCGGGAGACCCACGCAGCCGCGGCGGGCTCGACCCGAACCGGCCTGACGCTCCGCCCCCGGGCGTGGCCGACGGTCCGGGCTACACCGTGGACGACGAGCCGAACGAGCTTCGCAACACGCGCGGCATGGTCTCGATGGCGAAGCGACAGGGTGAGCGCCGCTTCGGCAGCCAGTTCTTCATCAACCTGAAGGACAACCCGGCGCTGGACTTCGACAGCGGCGCGCAGACGCTCTTCTACCCCTTCGGCAAGGTGATCGAGGGGATGGACGTCGTCGGCCGGATCGCTCAGGGCGACCTCATCGAGCGGGTAGAGATTCAGCAGTTCCCGAAGGCGGCCACTGCCACGCCGGAAGCTGCGGCAACGTCGACAGCGACTCCGTGAGCCCTCGGAATCGGCCCGAGGGTCACTCCCCCTCGTCGTCGGCTTCGGCGGCCGGGTCGGGCGGTCCGATGAGCCCGTGGCGGACTGAGTACCGCTCGACGAGGACGATGAGGAGGAAGAAGGGCACGAAGGCAGCCGTTGCGGCGAGCCCCCACGCCCAGAAGCCGCCGACGTAGAAGAGGATCGCTACCGCGGCGGTGAACCCCATCCCCAAGATCGCGAGGATGCGCCCCGCGAGAACCCACGGCGTCACGGGAAGCTTCATCGCCATCATGGTGCCCCCCACCGGAGCTTCCGGTCTACGACCTCACCGGCAGGTCCATTCGCGCAGGACCACCACGCCTGCCGGGGAGCAGGCAAGCTCGCGCGAGGCGATGAGGGCGAAGGCCATGAGGAAGGCCAGCGTCACCGTGACCGTGACCGCGTAGGCGAACCCGTTCCGCTCCTCGGCCCAGCCGAGCGCCCATCCGCCGAGGAACGCGAGCAGCAGCGCGCCGGCGTGGATGGCGGCGTGGAGCCGGTCGCGCTCCTCCCGCGGGAGCGGCGGCGCGCCTTCGTCGGGCAGCGTCGCCTGCATGGCCGCAGCGTAGGCGGCGAAGATCAGCACCAGTAGCGCCGATGTCGTGAGGGCCCGTCGGAGCCAGCGGCGGCTTCGCATCGGAGGCTCCATGGGCGAAAAGCATACGGCGGAAGCGCCGTTTCGCTCCCGCCGTCGTGGGTTCGAAGGCCGAGAGGCTACAGATGCGCCCGCAGCAGCGCGATACACTCGTCGACCGTCGCGACGCGCCAGTGCGCCCAGATTGGGCTCGTGCGCTGCCATTCGAGGTACCGCTCGCGCGCCTTCGCCCTCGCCTCCCGGATCTCCTCCTCCGTCGGCTCGCGTCCCAGCTCGGCGGCCAGGGCTTCGGGCGATGTCGGCCCCAAAACCTTCTGGACCTCGTGCAGCTGCTCGTTGGCGATCTGCGGCCGCTCGATGAAGTGGCAGATCTCCCGGTGGTCCTTGTCGTAGAACACGAACACGGGGATGGACTCGAACTGCCCCTGGTTCAGGTACTCCTGCATGATGTCCTTGTTCTTGTCGCGCTCGAAGAAACGCAGTTCCGCCCCGATGGCCTCGGCCATCCGCTGCGCGACGCCGGTTCCGCGGTACACATCGGGACACCAATCCTCCCCGATGACCATGATGTGGTGCGGCCCGTTGGGCCTCGAGGCGAGCTCCTGCAACGCCGTCCGCTGCTCCTCGCTCAGCACGGTCTTCTCGTAGTTCTCGAGGAACAGCTCCCGGTTCCGGATCCCGGAGTCGAGGTACTCCCAGAAGGTTTTCCCCGACCGGAAGCGCTCCCACGTCACCACCGACTGCTTCGCTTGCGACATGCCGCCGCCTCCTCCTTGGGTTTCGATGCGAAACGTAGCCTAGCGGGAGTGCGTGAGGCCCGGCAACCGCGTCAGCCGGGCTCGGCGGCCTTCGCCTCCTCCCACAGGGTGTCCAGGCCGGCGAGGTCGAGGTCGCGGAGGTTGAGGCCCCGCTCTCTGGCCAACGCCTCAACCCTGGCGAAACGGCGGCGGAACTTCTCGTTCGCTCGGCGGAGGGCTGCCTCCGCATCGATGCCCAGCCGCTGGGCTACGTTCGCCAAGACGAACAGGATGTCGCCGAACTCGTCCTCCCGCTCGTCGGGTGTCTCGCTCTTGGCGAACTCACGGATCTCCTCGGCGAGCTTCTCCAGCGGCCCATCGATGTCGGGCCAATCGAAGCCGAGCCGGCGCGCCCTCCCCTGCATCACCTGTGAGGCCGCCAAAGCCGGCATGGAGCGTGGTACCCCTTCGAGGATGCTCTCCTCCCCCCGTTCCGCCTGTTTCAGCTCCTCCCACGAGCGCCGAACGTCGTCGGCCGTGCGTGCCGTGGCAGTGCCGAATACGTGGGGGTGCCGGCGAATGAGCTTCCGGGCGATGGATTCGGTGACGTCGCCCATTGCGAACTCGCCGAGCCGGCGGGCGACGGCTTCGTGCATCAGCACCTGCAGCAGGAGGTCGCCGAGCTCCTCCGCGAGCTTGGCGGGGTCGCCAGCCTCGATCGCGTCGAGGACCTCGTACGTCTCCTCGAGGAGGTGTGGCTTCAGCGACTCGTGGGTCTGCTCGCGGTCCCAAGGGCAGCCGTCGGGTGCGTGCAGTCGCGAAACGATGGCGTAGAGCCCGTCGAATCGACGAACGTCGGCCTCCGGAGGAAGTGGCGGGACATACACGCACACCAGGTGGCCGTACGGCCGGCGATCCAGGTCAGCGAGCCTGACCCGCTCCGCGCGCTGTCGCTCGGTACCAAGGTCAAAGAGGAGCGTGACGTCATGCTCTGCAGGGTAGATCTCCAACAGGGCCAGCTTCAGGTCTCCTGCTGCCTCCCGGCTGTACACCTGGCCGATGAGCGCAGGCCGCTGCGCGTCGATGCGGAGGGCGAGCGCGTCGCATACCTGCAGGTTCTCGCCGTCGATGCCGAGCACAGCGAGGGCGAGGTCTACATAACTAAGGCCGGGCACGACGCGAAGGTCGGCCCCGCCCGGGTCCGCGAGCAACTCGCGCACGGTCCGCTCGGCCACGAGGGGGTGACCCGGCACGGCGTACACCAGGTCGCCCGCTGCGGCGAGCGAGCGGACGCGGTCGGCGATGGCCGCGTACACCGCTTCGAAGGAGTCGCCGCCCGAGTACAGGTCGTCGCACGAAGGCCAGCGGCCTTCCGGGTCGAGCGTGTGGACGGCCGGATGGTGTCTCGTCCGGAGCAGCACCGGCCGCCCGCTTTCGAGCAGCTCGCGCGCCTCGGCGGTCAGGTAGCGCGCGTCCCCTGGCCCGAGCCCGACGATGTACAGCGTCATACCGCCCAGCACCCTAAGGTTCGACCCGCTCGGCGCGCCCGCTCTGCAGGCTGCGGTCGAGGGCGGCGAGGATGCGGGTCGTCTCCAGCCCATCGTGGAAGGTGACGCGCGTCTGGCCAAGCCCGTCGATGCTTCGGAGGAACGCGGAGAGGCGGGCAGCGTACCAGGCTGTGCTCGCCGGCTGTCGGAGGTGCTGGCCGGCGATGAGCACCCCCTGGTGGCTCGCGTCCGCCTCGAGGACGCCCTCGCTTCCCACCACGCGGAGGGATGTCTCTGCGGCGGTCGGCCAGCTCGCGGGGAGAATCCACACCGACTCGAAGCCGGCGTCGATACCCCCGCGATACCGCACGATGGCCCGCACCGAATCGAGCGTTCCCAGGCCGCCGGCCGCGAGCGTGCCGCGGCTGCCCGACGCGTACACGCTCTCGGCATGCCGGCCGACCAGCCAGAACGTCAAATCGAGCAGATGGGACATGAGGTACCATGCAGGGCTCGTGCGGCCGCTCCAGCGGAGCCGGTCCCGAGGCAGGGTGATGGGGGCGTTCATCCGTGCGGAGAGCGTCCGCACCTCCCCGACCTCGCCCGATTCGATGGCGCGCCGCGCCTCCTGGAAGGCCGGATGCCAGCGGAGACCGTAGTTCACCTCCGCGTGCACGCCGGCCCGCTCGACCGCCTCGGTCATGGCGCGCGCGTCCTCGACGGTCGTGGCGAGCGGTTTTTCCACGAGGATGGCGATGCCGGCGGCAGCCAAGGCCTCCACCGGCTGCCGGTGGAGGTGGTCCGGGGTGGCGACGTACGCTGCGTCGGGCCGAGCCTGGCGGACTGCCGCCTCGATGTCACCGAACGCCGGACAGCCGAGGGTCGACGCGAGCTCCAGGGCTCGGGCGCCGTCGGTGTCGACGATGCCCGCGAGTTCCGCCTCGGGCACGCGGCCCGCGGCCACCAGCTGGCTGTACATGGAGCCCATGGCTCCCGCACCGACCACCAGGAGCCGCTTCCGATCCATCGCGGCGGAAGGATACTCTCGCTGGCGTTCCCCTGCTACGCCCAGAGCACCAGGCCCCAGGCGTAAGGCTCGGGCACCGCTGGGTGGAACGGGACCACGCGGAGCGACAACGCCAGTCGCCCGCCTTCGCGCGGCACCAGCACGCCTTCGTACCGGTGAACGCCTTCGGGTGTACCACCGACCCGCGCCAGCGGAACCTCGTAAGCGATCCGCGGGATCGTGCCATCGGGTTCGGCTGGGCCGCCCATCGCGTCGACACGCACGTCGGTCGCGGGCAGCTTGCCGAGGAAGATTTCGGCGGCGATGCGGATGCCGGGGCCGGCACCGTCCTCCGTCAGCTCGTGCTCGACGGAGAGCACCTTCACGTCGCCCCAGGCTGCGCGCACCTGCTCCTCCCAGCGGCGGAGCTCCCGCGCGAATTGGAAGCCGTCGTTCGCGAACCTCCGCCAACGCTCGAACGCCGGAGCGTATGCCCGCCGCAGATACTCCGCCACCATCCGGTCCGTGTTGAAGTGCGGCGCGATGGCGACTATGGCCCGCTTCATCATCGCAGTCCACTGCAGGGGGACGCCTTCTCGCGACCGTTCGAAGTAGGCGGGGACGATCTCCTCCTCGAGGAGGGTGTAGACCGCCTCCGCGTCGAAGGCGTCCTGCTGCTCGGGCTCGAGGGGGTCGTCGGGGCCGATCCGCCACCCGATTCCGGGCTGGTACGCCTCCGGCCACCAGCCGTCGGGCACGCTGGCGTTCAGCACGCCGTTTGCCGCCGCCTTCATGCCGCTCGTGCCGCTCGCCTCCAGCGGGCGAAGGGGGTTGTTCAGCCAGAGGTCGCACCCCTGCACGAGCAGACGCGCGAGGTGGAGGTTGTACCGTTCGAGCATGACGATACGCCCGCGAAATTCGGGCCGCTGACTCATGGCAACCACTTCGCGGATGAGTTGCTTCGCGGGCTCGTCGCGCGGGTGGGCCTTCCCCGCGAACACGACGACCACGGGTCGCTCGGGGTCGCCCACGATTCGCGCCAGGCGGTCGGGGTCGCGGAAGAGGAGCGTTGCCCGTTTGTAGCCCGCGAACCGGCGTGCGAATCCGATGATGAGGGCTCCCGGGTCGATGGTGGCCCGCCCGGCGGCGCCGGCCAGTTCTCCCCGCCCCACGGCCTCTTCCCGCATCCGCCGCTCGATCTCGTCGAGCAGTCGTCGCCGCTGGTGGAGGTGGGCGTGCCACAACTCCTCGTCGTCGGCGGCGAGCAGCGGCTCCCACACTGCCGGGTCGGCCGGGTCGGTGCGCCACCGCCCGCCCGTGAGGCGGTCGTAGAGGGCGCCCATCTCGGGGCCGACCCACGTCGCCAGGTGCACGCCGTTCGTGATGGAGCCGATCGGGATGTGGTCGACCGGGACGTTCGGCCACGCCTGGCTCCACAGGTCGCGGGATACGGCGCCGTGGATGCGCGACACCCCGTTCGCGAAGGCCGAAGCCCGAAGCCCCAATAAGGCCATGGAGAACGGTTCCCCGTGGTCCTCGCGGCGGGTGCGGCCAAGGCCGAGAACCGCCTGGGGATCGGCCCCGAGCGCAGCGAAGTAGCCCCCGAGGTGGCGCAACACAAGGTCTGGAGGGAAGAGGTCGATGCCGGCAGCCACGGCGGTGTGGGTGGTGAACACGCTCGTGTTCCACACGGCCCACCACGCCTCCGCAAAGGAGAGGCCGTGCCGCTCCATCAGGCCCCGGGCGCGCTCCAACGCCAGCAGCGCCGAATGGCCTTCGTTCATGTGGCAGACTGCAGGCTCCATCCCCAAGGCGCGCAGGGCCCGCACGCCGCCGATGCCGAGGACGATCTCCTGCCTGATACGGGTATCAAGGTCGGCGTCGTACAACCGGTCGCAAATGCGCCGGTCACGGGGGTCGTTCTCCGGGTGATCCGTGTTGAGGAGGAGAAGCGGCACCCGACCCACGCGGAGCCTCCAGACATTCACCGCGACCTCCCGGTCCTCGACCGGCACGTGGACGGTCACTTCGCGGCCCTCCGGGTCCCGCACCCGTTCGATTGGGTGGTGGGCCACGTCGACGGGCTCGTCGAGTTCGTATTGCGAGCCGTCGGGGCCGAGCCGCTGTCCGAAGTACCCGGCTCGGTAGAGCAGCCCCACGCCGACGAGCGGCAGGCGAAGGTCGTTGGCGGATTTCAGGTGGTCGCCCGCGAGCACGCCGAGGCCCCCCGAGTACGAGGGCAAGCACTCGACCAGGCCGTACTCCATGGAGAAGTACGCCACCACCTCGTAGGGCTGGCGGCCCGGGAGGGCGTCGGCTGCGGGAGCGTCGAGTTGGCTCGCGTGCGCCCTTGCTGCCGCCTGGAGCTGAGCCACGTAGCCCACGTCGGCGGCGGCCGCTCGGAGCCGCTCCTCGCCCACGACCTGGAGGAGGCGGTAGGGGTTGTGGCCCGTCGCCTCCCAGAGGGCCGGGTCGAGACGCTCGAAGAGCTCGCGCGCTTCCGGGTGCCACGACCACCACAGGTCGCGGGCGAGGTCTGCCAACGGTGCAAGCTCGGGGGGTAGTCGGCGCTCGACGAATAGCGTCCTCGGGGCTCGCAGGCGCATGGGGCGATTGTACCGAGCGTCGCCGCTAGCATCGTTCGTGGATTGTTCGCGTGCGCGGCCCATGCCACCATGGGCTCCATGGCGCAGCGGACTTGGGGCGGCCGATTCGAAGGCGAGATGGACCCGCTCGTGCAGGAGTACACCGCCGGCGATGACGCCGACCTGTACGAGTTCGATATCGCGGGCTCCATCGCCCATGCCCGCATGCTCGGAAAGCAGGGCATCATTCCCCAGGAGGAAGCGGACCGGATTGTGGCCGGCCTCGAGGCGGTTCTCGAGGACTTCCGGGCGGGCCGGGTGACGTGGCGTCCTGAGCTGGAGGACATCCACACCCACGTGGAGGTCCTCCTCCGCGAGAAGATCGGCCCGGTGGCGGGCAAGCTGCACACCGCACGCTCCCGCAACGACCAGGTGGCGCTGCTCAATCGCCTCCTCCTTCGTGACCGCACCGATGCCATCGTCCGGGCCATCGAGCGGCTCATCCTCGTCCTCGCGGAGTTGGCCGAGCGCCATGCCGCCGACCCCATGCCGGGCTACACCCACCTCCAGCGGGCGCAGCCGGTGACCCTGGGCCATCACCTGGTGGCCTACGCCGAGATGCTCCTTCGCGACCGCGCACGGTTCCTCGATGCCCGCCGCCGGATCGATGTGATGCCGCTGGGCTCGGGGGCGCTCGCCGGGAGCCCCTACCCGCTCGACCGGGAGTTCGTCGCCCGCGAGCTCGGGTTCTCGGCGGTGAGCCGCAACAGCCTCGACGCGGTCGGGGACCGGGATGTCTTCCTCGAATTCCTGGCTGCTTGCGCCATCGCCCAGCTCCACCTGTCGCGGCTCGCCGAGGAGGTCGTGCTCTGGTCCACGGTCGAGTTCGGGTTCGTGCACTTACCCGACGCGTTCTCCACCGGGTCGAGCATGATGCCCCAGAAGCGGAACCCGGACGTTGCCGAGCTGGCGCGAGCCCGGAGCGGGCGTGTCGTGGGGGAGCTGGTGAACCTCCTCATGGTCGTGAAGGCCCTGCCGCTCGCCTACAACCGGGACCTCCAAGAGGACAAGCGCGCCGCCAAGGCCGCCGCTGCGACGCTGCTGGCCACGCTCGACATCTTCGCGGCGATGCTCCCGGAGCTGCGGTTCGACCTCGACCGGATGCGCCAGGCGGCCGGCTCCGGCTTCGTCCTGGCGACCGATGTCGCCGATTACCTCGTCCGCAAAGGGGTGCCCTTCCGGCAGGCTCACGAAATCGTCGGACGCCTCGTCCGGGAGGCGGAGCGTCGCGGATGCGACCTCGCCGATCTGCCGCTCGAGGCCTACCGCGCCGAAAGCGAACTCTTCGAGGCCGATGTCCTCGGCATCACCGTCGACGCGGCCCTCGCGGCGCGGGACCTTCCCGGAGGAACGGCCCCGCGCCGCGTCCGCGAGGCGGTGGCTGCGATTCGCGCCGAGGTCGCTCCGCCGTCACTCGGCTAGGAGCTTGAGCAGCTCCTTCGTCGCGTTCGCCGCGGCGATGACCTTCTCTCGCTCCTCGTCGGTCAGCGGCAGTTCGAACGTCCGCTGGACGCCGCCCTCGCCGAGCTGGCAGATGGTGCCCGAAAAGACGTCGTGGATGCCGTATTCGCCCTGGTGGTAGACGGAACAGGGCATCAGACGCCGCTGGTCGAGCAGGATGGCCTCGACCATGGCGATCGTGGCCGCGGACGGGGCGAAGTACGCGCTCCCCGTCTTGTACAGCTCGCCGATTTCGGCGCCGCCGCGCATCGTCCGCGCGACGATGGCGTCGATCTGGTCCTTCGGGAGGAGATCCGTAAGCGGTATCCCGCCGACCCGGGTCTGCGAGACCACGGGCACCATCGTCGTGTCGGTGTGGCCGCCGATGACGTAGCCGTGCACATCGAGCGGCGACACGCCCAGCGCCTGGGCCACGAAGTAACGGTATCGGGCGCTGTCGAGCATCCCGCCCTGGCCGATGACCCGCTCCCGGGGAAAACCCGAGGCCTTCATCGCCACGTGACACATGGCGTCCATCGGGTTCGAGAAGACGATGATGACGGCGTTCGGCGAGTACTTCGCTGCCGCCTCGGCCTTGGCCCGCACGATGGCCGCGTTGTTATTGAGGAGCTCCTCGCGGCTTTGCCCCGGCTTCCGCGGTGCGCCGGCGGTGATGACCACGACGTCGGAATCGGCGGTTTCCTCCCAGCCGTCGGTCGCGGTGAGACGCGCCGAAAACCCCTCCCACGCGGCCGCTTGGCCTTCGTCGAGGGCCTTGCCGTGATGCATCGTTCCCGCGTACTGCGGGTCGTCCTGGAGCACGACGTCGCAGATGTCCCGCTCGATGAGGCGCTGGGCCATGGCGCCGCCCGTCATTCCGGCGCCGACGATGGTGACCTTCTTCCGTGGCATCGGCGTTCCTCTCCGCTGGCTGGTGATTGGTGTCGGGGCGAGGGTAGCATGCGCCGGCCGTACGAACCCTCGGGCGGACGGTCCCAGGAGCCGGTCGGCTCTCCTACGAGGCGGCGTCGGCGACCTGGCGGCGCAGCTCGGCGGCGGCCGCCGCGTACATCGTCACCCCCTCGGCGCCGACGCCCAGCGCAGCCGCGAGGCCGTCGGCGCCGAGGGGCGCACGGCCCTCCTCCCACCAGGCCGGGTCCGAGGCACGGACTCGCTCGACGAGACGCTCGTGCACGGCCTTCAGCCAGCGCAGCACAGCGTCGAGCGGGAGCTCGATGGTGGCGTACGGCGCCATCGCCCGCAGCCCTTCGTCGCGGATGCCGAAGAGCACCGGCCTCCGCCCTTGCTCCAGGTCGTCGAAGGCCGCGATGGCCAGCCGACCGCGGGCGGCCAGATATGCCGCTGCTGTCTTCGCGGCTTGCCCGCGGCGTGCATCCCGCACGCTCACCGCCGCGGCGGCCTGTAGGACTCCCCACAGCTCGGCAAAATCCCGTTCGAGGCGGGCCGCTGCCTGATGGCGCACGTCCGCGGCAGGGGCGGGGTCCATGGCTCCATCTTCGCACACGGCTCAGGAACGGGCTGCTCTCCGCTCCTCGAGCTCGGGTGCGAGGCTGTACCGGCGGAAGCTGACGAAGGCGAGCGCCACCAGCGCACCTGCCAGAGGGCCGGTGATCCGCACGCCCGTCGGGTTTTCGGGGGAGTCCCCCGCCGACAGCGCGAGGGCCAGCAGGAACGGAGAGAAGGCGGTGGCCATCTTCTCGAGCATGTTCTGCGAACCGTAGAACATCGCTTCCCGGCGTGTGCCCGTGCGCTGCGCGTCGTGGTCGACGATGTCCGCCGTGAGGATGTTGGGGAACATGAACACCCCAGCAGTGGCCATGCCCGCGCCGAAGACGATGAGGATGGCCTGCACCAGCGACGGCACGGCCGGTAGGAAGCCGGCGAAGGCGAGCAGGGGAAAGGCCCCCGCCGAGGCAGCCATGGCCGCCCGGTACGCCCAGGCCTTCCCTCTCCGCTGGGCGGCTCGCCGATAGAGCGGGAACGCGGCCACGATGCCGGCGATGACGGTGGCCGTCAGCAGGAAGGTGAAGGTCCCTGTGTGCTCCGCGCCTGTCCGCCCGAAGAGCTTCACGTCGTGGAGGACGGCATCGACGTAGAAGGGCAGGACGCCCGTCAGCATCTGCAGTCCCGTCTGGAAGAGCACGAAGCTCGGGAGGTAGGCAAGGAACTGCGGGTTCGAGAACGTCTCGCGAAGCGCCCTCCGAAGACCCGGCGCGGCGGGCTGGGCATCCTCCTTCGCGTACCGCCAGATCGCGGCCACGGTGGCACCCCGCACGAGGAGCGCTGTCCCCCCGACGGTGGCGGCCATGGCCGGGAACCCGGCGAGGTCGACCACCAGGGAGCTGATGGACAGCCCGAGCACCGCACCAGTGACGCCGAAGAGGAGTTGCCAGGTCGCGATGGAGAGCCGATCGTCGTGGCGCTTGGCGAGCGTGGGTAGCAACGCCTCCAGCGGCGCGCCAGCGAGATTGCTGAACAGGTAGAAGAACATCGCCGCCACGAAGAGGTACGCGGCGTTCCCCAGGGACGTTCCTTCAAAGGGCGGGAGGAACAGGAGCACGAAACCGGCTGCCCAAAGCGGTGTCGCCGCAACGACGAACGGCAGGCGCCGCCCCCAGCGGCTTGACGTTCGGTCCGTCCAATACCCCACGAGGGGGTCATCGAAGGCTTCGAGGACTCGGGCGGCGGTCAGCAAGCCGCCGAGGAACACCCGGGCGTCGATCCCCCACACATCGGGGACTTTGCCCGTCACCGTTGCGTCGGCCGGCGGGGCGTAGAAGTACAGCAACCACAGCCCCCACGCCTGGCTCACGGCGTTCCCGGCGATGGATCCGAAGGCGTACCCGAGCCTCGTCCGCGCGGGGAGGCGAGGGGGCGTGAGGGCGGAGCTCGGTGCAGCGCCGGCCATCACCGCGCAGTATGGCGGCGGTCGGTGAACACGTCTCGCGGCCGAGCCGTCCCCGTCGGAGCGTGTTGGCCCGCGCATGCGATACTCGGAGCGTGGAGCAGTCGCGGATCCGCAACTTCTGCATCATCGCCCACATCGACCACGGGAAGTCGACCCTTGCCGACCGCCTCCTCGAGCGGACGGGAACCATCAGTCCGCGGGAGATGCAGGAGCAGGTCCTCGATTCGATGGAGCTGGAGCGGGAGAAGGGGATCACGATCAAGGCGGCTGCGGCGCGGATGCGGTACGTGGCGCCCGACGGCACCGAGTACGAGTACAACCTCATCGATACCCCCGGGCACGTCGACTTCACCTACGAGGTGTCGCGCTCCCTGGCAGCCTGCGAGGGGGCGCTCGTCGTCGTCGATGCCTCCCAGGGGATCGAGGCGCAGACCCTCGCCAACCTGTACATGGCGATGGAGCAGGACCTCGCCCTCATTCCGGTCATCAACAAGATCGACCTCCCCCATGCCGAGCCGGAGCGCGTTGCCCACGAACTGGAGCGGGTGGTGGGGTTCACCCGCGAGGAGATGATCTTCGCCAGCGCCAAGGAAGGGATCGGCATCGATGAAATCCTCGAAGCGATCCGCCTCCGCATCCCTCCGCCGAAGGGCAACCCCGCCGGTCCCCTGAAGGCGCTCATCTTCGACTCGAAGTGGGATTCGTACAAGGGTGTCGTGGCTCATGTCCGGGTCTTCGATGGCCGGATGTCGGGCCGCGACCAGCTCCTGTTGATGCAGACCGGCGTCGCCTTCGAACCCCTCGAATTCGGCATCTTCAGCCCGCGGATGACGCCCCTGCCCGCCCTCGAATGCGGCGAAGTGGGATACGTGGCGACGGGCCTCAAGGACGTCGCCGATTGCCGCGTGGGGGACACCATCACCCTCCTCGCTAACCCCGCGCCGGAGCCGCTGCCGGGGTACCGGCGCGCCAAGCCGATGGTCTTCGCCGGGATCTACCCCACGAACCCGGACAACTACCAGGAGCTCCGCGAGGCGTTGGCGAAGCTCGCCCTCAACGATGCGGCCCTCGTCTACGAGCCGGAATCGAGCGCCGCTCTGGGGCACGGCTTCCGCTGCGGGTTCCTCGGCCTCCTCCATATGGAGATCGTCGCCGAGCGGTTGGAGCGCGAGTTCGGACTCGAGCTGCTCATCACGGCCCCGAGCGTGGAGTACCGGGTCCTCCTTACGAACGGCCAGGAAATCGTCGTCGACCGGCCGGCGGACCTTCCCGACCCATCGCGCATCGCCGATATCCGCGAACCGTGGGCGAAGGTCGACATCGTCACGCCGAGCCGGTTCGTGGGTGCGGTCATGGAGCTCGTCACGAAGCGCCGCGGCGAGTTCCTGCGCATGGAGTACCTCGAGCCCGAGGACGACGTCACCCCTGGCGAGGCGAGGGTACTGCTCGAATACGCCCTCCCGATGGCCGAAATCCTCGTCGACTTCTACGACGAGCTGAAAGGGTCCACGCAAGGGTACGCAAGCCTCGATTACCAGATCAGCGAGTACCGCTCGGCTGACCTGGTGAAGGTCGACATCCTCGTCAACGGCGTCCCGGTCGATGCATTGTCGCTCATCACCCACCGGTCGAAGGCGCAGGCCGAAGGCCGCAAGCTGGTGACGAAGCTGAAGGAGCTGATCCCGCGGCAGCTTTTCGATGTGCCGATCCAGGCAGCCATCGGCGGGCGTATCATTGCCCGCGAAACCATCCGTGCCTTGCGCAAGAACGTGCTGGCGAAGTGTTACGGCGGCGATGTCACCCGGAAGCGGAAGCTCCTCGAGCGGCAGGCCGAAGGGAAGAAGCGCATGAAGCGCGTCGGCCACGTGGAGATTCCGCAGGAGGCGTTCATGGCCGTTCTCAGGCTTCGTGACTGACGTACCAGGGAAGGAGGTCCCGCTCGATGGCCGTCAAAGCGTTCGTCCTCATCGTGGTCGACCCGGCGAAGACCCTCGACGTCTTCCACGCGCTCCGCGGCGCCGAGGGCATCGCGGAGGTGTATCAGGTGATGGGACCGTACGACATCATCGCCGTCGTCGAGGTGCCGAACCTCACCGATGTTCCGGCGGTCATCAGCAAGCGCATCCGAACCATCGAGGGGGTCGAAAGCACCACCACCTGCGTCACCTTCCCGGAATCGAACGGGTAGGCTATCGACAACTGTCGCTTCCCCGCGCAAGATACGGCCATGACCGACCTCACCACAGCTCCGGGTCAGGAAGCGCTCGTCTGGTCCGGCGGTTCGGTCGTCGTCGTCTCCCTCCGAGGGAACGCCCCGGCCGAGAGCCTCGCTGCCGCCCGCGAACGCATCGAGGCCCTCCGGGCGGAGGCTCCCCGAACCGGGATCCTCTTCATCCTCGACGGTCTCGTCGAGCCGGAGGCGGTGGCCGACCTCCTCGACCCCGCTCGCTGGGAAGGTGCGGGGCTGCGCGTCGCCTACGCGGTCTCGAGCGAGGAGCAGCTCGCCTATCTGGAGGAGCGAATCGTCGGCCGGCCCTACGCGGCCGTCTTCGGCGACGGTGCCCTCGCCTACGGCTTCGCGGCCACGACTGGCTGAGTCGCGTCAGAAGAGCGGCCCCGCGGGCTCCTCGCCTGCCGAGGCTCCAAGCGCCGCTTCCGGCGGGATTGCCCCCGCCCACCGGAACAGGCGCCTCCGCATCGCCGCGAGCTCGGCTTCGCTCGCCCCGCCGAGCGCCCGCTGCACCATCGCGAAGAGCGTGGTGCCCGTCACCAGGGTGTAGCGGTAGTTCTCGCAGGCGATGCGAAGCGGCTCGGTGAACTGCTGCTTCCGCTGTTCCGGCGCGTCGGTACGGAACCCGTTCACCGCCACGATTCCCTTCAACCGTTCCCCCTTCTCGAGGAGCCGCTGCTCCAGCCGACGCTGGAGCCGGATGTACGGCCACTCGACAACCTCCTGGGCCGCGCTCTCCGTCTCCACCAGCGCGGTACCCTCTTCGCCGCTCACCTCCAGCGGCTCCCCCGCCGGGCTCGTGACCGCGAACCCGAGGATCTCCAAGGCTCGACGCACGGCGTCGGCGAAGAGCCGTGGGTCTCCCCAGACGAGCTGTCGCAGCGCGACCAGATCCCGGTACCGTTCGCGAACGGCCTCCGTCGCGGCCGAGGCCCGCCTCAACTCAGCTTCCGCTGCCTCGAGCTCCGCCTCCAGCTGCTCGAGGCCCGGCAGGGCCAGGCTTCGCGCCCAGTACGGCGGTTGCAGCTCCGGCGCATGGCCGGCGAAGACCCGCACCGCGTCGACGACCGACTGGGCGATCTTCATCCGTTGCGGGCCGGTGCTCTCCTTCAGCACAGGGACGAAAGCCACTTTCCCGGCAAGCACCCGAAACTCACAGGCGATGGGCACGTCCGACCCGCCGCGGGCGATCACGCGTCCGTGCTCGCGGAAGCCGGGTTGGCGTTCGTCGAACCAGGCGCGCCAGACGAACTCGCTCCGGTACTCCCGTAGGAGGCCGGCGAGCGGGTGCGCCTCGTCGGCGATGCGGATGGTCTGCCCTTCTCCGGGTCGCAGGAGCGGCGGGCCCCACCCGGTCCCCGGCGGGGCCGGGAGCCACGAGTAACGGTCCAGCCCTTCGAAGCCGATGATCCCGCTCTGCACCGCGTTCGGACGGGCAAGGACGATCACCGTGCCGCCGTTGGCCAGCAGCCGCTCCGTCTCGTCGAAGCGGCGCCGCACCTGGTCGGCGGCCGACACGGCGGCGGCGGTCGTGGCACCGTTCACCACGATTCGCCCGTCGTGTGCCATGAACTCCGCGTTCTCTTCCAGCAAACGCCGCGCGGCCGCCGTGATGCTTTCCGGGTCGACGAGCACGGCGTCGTAGTCGCAGTACGAGGGCGCGGAGAAGACGCTGTAGTTATCCACTTCGGGGTTGGGGAGGGGACAGCCGATGGAAAGCAGCCTCACGGTGAGTGCACCTGTTCACCAAGCAGCCGTGCCAAGTGTGCCGCCACGAGGGGCCGCGCGTCCGGCCGGCGGAGGGCGACCGCCACAGAGGCTGCGAGCCAGCCCGCTGGCCTGCCTGTGTCGAACCGCTCCCCTTCGTACCGAAGGGCGTGGACCGGCTCGCCGGCCGCGATCTGGCTGGCGATGGCGTCGGTGATCTGGAGCTCGCCACCGGCCCCCGGTTTGATCCGCTCGATGTGGTCCAGGATGGTGTCCGAGAGGACGTACCGTCCGACGATCCCGAGGTTCGATGGCGCGCGCTC
>Ga0197143_1000038_pt1 | contig 143968 bp, 150 predicted proteins | sample GBS70_MetaG_FD_148603 | JGI IMG/M metagenome (GOLD analysis project Ga0197143, IMG submission 148603) | Sediment microbial communities from Great Boiling Springs, Gerlach, Nevada, United States - GBS 70_MetaG | ecosystem: Environmental > Aquatic > Thermal springs > Hot (42-90C) > Sediment... | reverse complement strand
CCCCAAAGAAGCTCATCGCTTATTGTGGAATTGACCCAACTGTTTATGAATCTGGAAGCTTTAAAGGAAAAAGTAAAATCAGTAAAAGAGGGAATAGACATTTGCGAAGAATAGTATGGCTTATGAGCATAGGTGTGGTTATGCATAATGAATACTTCAGGAAATACTACAACAAGAGAAGAACCGAAGGGCTTCCCTTCAAAAAGGCTATCCTTGCTCTCGCTCATAAGCTTCTTAGAACTATCTGGTCTATGCTCATTAAAAGACAACCCTTCAAGCTTAATCATGTCCCATTTCCCTGTCATAAGAAGGTGAGTTTTTCATAGTTGACTCCTTAGATATACTGTGACAGGATTCCCCTGTCAAAGTCTCTTGGATCAATCTGTCTGTTGCCCTTAATGGAGTCTATCTGGAATCCTTCGACTCCGATATAATAAACCCTTCCGTCAGGACATAGCTTCCTGGTCGGATTTGTGTTTATCAGTTTCGAGACAACGCTATTGGGGTCGTTCATATCACCAAAGACCCTTGCCTTTCCAATGCATGTCTGGACACAGGCAGGTACAAGACCCCTGTCAACCCTGTGGACACAGAAGGTGCATTTCTCCGGTAAGCCTGTAATGGGATTTACAAAGATCGCCTCAAGAGGACAGGATGAGATAACAAGTTCTGCCTCCTTCCTTATCTCCTCTTTTGACCTTCCCTTAAGCTTGCTGTAGTCAAAGAGGACAATTCCATCATCCCTTTTGTAAAAGCTGCCAAGCCCACTTGATTGAGATGCCGTAGCACAGTAACCGCAGTGGTTACATATCCAGGGGAAGAAGTATCGCCTAACATGAGGATATTTCCCTTTTTCATGTGTCCTTATATGGGTTCGCCAGACACCAAGGGGAACCTCATTTTCTGCCTTACATGCTACTGTACAGGCATGGCATCCAATACACCTTCTTACATCCATCACCATTGTCCAGAGATGACCCTTTAAAGTAGATGCCCCAAGGTCTGAGGCAGTAGCTACTACTGCACCTGCCACAGCAGTAGCCGAGAGCTTAAGAAACTCTTTTCTACTTATCCCTTTCTTTTCCTCTCTCATAAAACCTCCTTTCTACAGGGACTTTTGCCCTGTGTCATAGAAAAGATTCATTCACCTGTCTTACCATCAACTCCAGAGACTTATCACCTCCCCTAAAGTCCTTAAGATGCTCTCTCTCTGATTCAAGAAAATCCCTCGTGAGATTAAACATCTCCTTGTAAAAGGGATGAAAGGTACATCTTTCAAGATCTCTCAGGTAATCGAAGACCCAATTGGTAAGATGCCTCTCAAAGAACTCCTTCTGGTATAGTCGCCATGAAATATCCTGCAAGTCTTCTTCTCTCTCACAGAGATAGGCCATAAAGGCGAGTTCTAAGCCCAGGTGGTCGGGAAAGACCTTTTTCCATTCTTCCTTCAGGATAAGGCCACATCTATTATAGAATTCCTCTACCTCAATGGCAGGCTCCTGACAGAGTAAACCCTTGAGCCTCACAGATTCATATGGAGGCAATCCTCCTGAGACGATAAAGAGGGCTGCATATTCCTCAGCAAGTTCATCAAGTAAAACCTTATCACTTTTCTGTTCAAGTCCCTCAGGCATTATCCCAGCCTCTTTTATGGCATAGAGAAACTTCTCATCAACCTCTTTAAGAAAAAGCCTTCCAAAAAGATGGTACAGATTCGCCCTTATTGATGGCTTCATTTTTTTCCTCTGTCATTATAGAATATATAAAGCATAATACCTATACTGAGGAAAAGGAGGAAAAGAAATACGGAATAATTCCTTCTGAAGTTGAGTTCTTTAAAATATTGGCTGAGCCTTGTCTCAATAGCTCGAAGCCTCCCTATGAATTCTTCTGTCCTTTCCTTTACAAGGTTTACATCAGTAGTATGAAAGAGGGTGCGAAATTCTGCATGGGTCCTGAAAAATTCTTCATTCTCTTTTTGCAGTATCATCCCCTTCTTTTTTAAGACTGAAAGGGCCATGTCTGTGTCAACTATGAGCCTTTCTGTAGCTGATAGGGCCTGTTTCATTACCTTCGCCCTCTCATAGGAATGGCATCTACTACAGAGATTTTCATTTATAATCTCTATACTCGCCTTCTGAATTTCATGAGATCCATGACAGGTAACACAGTTTGGGGCATGGCCTGTTAATCTCAGGCTTCTTCCATGACCACTCTTCATATAATGCTCAAGGATACCTATATGACACCTACCACAGAATTGGGGAACATCCCTGAAAGAGGGCTTACCAATAAATCCCCTCTCAGGTGACATGGCGTTCTTTTCATCCTCTGGATCACCACCATGACAGTCATGGCAGGATATATTGTTTCTTGCATGCCAGCTATTACTCCATTGAGAAGGAATTGTCCTTAATTCAGGCCTCATTATCTCACTCATATGGCAGCTTACGCAAACATTCCTCTTTGGAGCCTCATCAACAGGAAATATCTTCAGATATTCTTCCTCAAAGGACCTCTTCCATCCCTCCTTTCCGTAAAGGGGTGAAGAAAGAAAAAGAAGTAAAAACAGGGCAAGATATAGTCTTTGCATCAATAACCTCCAAGTATGGTGAGTAAAAGCCACAAGCCTGTAACAACAATGAAGGTCCAAAGGAGAACTGGTCTTTTAAGAATATTCCTCTCAGGTGATCTATCAATAAAGGGCCAGAAAAGGAATATAATGACAAAGAGGAGCTGGACTGTTATGCCAAGAAACTTGGACGGGATTAACTTAAGCATCTCATAGGGTGCCAGGAAATACCATTCTGGCCTTATATGCTCTGGTGTATTTGATGGATCAGCTGGTGTGTTTGCATCATCTGGTAGAAAAAGGGTTGGCATAAAGGCAATGATAAAAAAGATGCCTGCAAGGTAGAACATTACAATGGAAAGTTCTTTTAACATAAATCTATAAAAGGGCATGCCCTCTATATTATGACCAGAACCCTTCATACCCTCTGAGGCATGCCATGGTGGAAGGGATATGCCTGTCCTTCTGATAAGGAATATGTGGAGGGCAAGAAGGAAGGAAAGAAGAGGTGGCAGTAATGCCACATGAAGACCGAAGAACCTGCTTAAGGTAAAGCCTGTTACAGCCTTTCCACCCCTTAAGGTATCAGCAAGGCATTCACCTACTATTGGAAAGGCTGTGGGAAGATTCGTGACAATAGTTGTAGCCCAATAACTCAATTGACTCCAGGGTAAAAGATAACCACTTAGGCAGAATGTAAGGGTAAGAAAGAGCATTCCCGCTCCAATAACCCATGTAAACTCCCTTGGTTTTTTGTAACTTCCCATAAAAAAGACAGAGAGCATATGGAGGAATACAACAGCAACCATTAAATTACTTCCCACCACATGGACCTGCCTTATAAGCCAGCCATAAGGGATCTCATTCATTATCCTCTGGACACTCTGGAAGGCATATTGAGGATGGGGGATGTAATAAATAAGGAGAAAGAGGCCTGTAATGAACTGAACAACAAATCCAGCAAGGGCTACAAAGCCAAGGGTATAAAAGATATTGAGCCTTTCTGAGACCCTGTATTCACTGAACTGAGACCTTATTAGATTACTAAGCTCGATCCTCTCATCTATGAATTCCCTTAGCTTCATCCTATGACAATCTCCTCACCTTCTATCTTAAGGTTTATCCTCTCAAGGGGCCTTGGTGGAGGACCACTCTGGACATTACCATTGAGGTCAAAGGTTCCACCATGGCATGGACAGATGAAGACCTTTTTTTCATGGTCAAATCTAACAAGGCATCCAAGGTGTGTGCAGACCCTTGAGAAGGCCACATATCCCTTCTGAGGGATCTCAATTACAATAATGGGTTTATTATCAAGAACCAATTCCTTAAAACTACCCTGAGGGACATCACCTCTTTTAATCCTTAAAACTGAACCTGTGGATATCTCTCCTTGTGGTAATATAAATCTAAAGACAGGATATATAAGAGAGCCCAGTGCTCCAATGCTTGTTAATGAGAGAAGAACACCAAGAAATCTCCTTCTTTCCATAGGAGTATCATAGAGATAGATAACAGTATTTCTCAGTGACTTTAGTCACATAGGAAGGCTTGAAGGCTATGTCAAGGATGGAGTCTTTCTATAGCCTTTACTATATCTATTCTTGAAACAATACCACAAAGCCTTCCTTCTTTATCCACTATAATTATCCTCTTTATCCTTTTATCGACTACCAATTCAACAAGCTCTCTTAGGGTGGTATTAACATGGGCTGTCACAGGAGGAGAGGTCATTATCTCACCTGCCGTGAGACCCCTTTTCAAGGTTTGCCTGTAGGCTGGTAGCACTATACCACCAAGCCTCTCAAGGATCTCAGGATCCCTGTGGATTTCCCTATATATTATGTCAGATTCAGAGACAATGCCCAGGACTCTTCTTTCATTATCCACAACAGGAATCCCGCTGATCCTGTGGTTAATAAGAAGCCCTGCTATCTCATCAACAGATGTCTCGGGCAAGACAGCAATAACTTCCTTTGTCATTATATCGCCTGCTGTAAGACCTTCCTTTTCAATTACTGGAGGAGGTGCACCTGGATGTCTCAGTTTTCCAGTTTCAAGGCTCACAGCAGCCCTCAGACTGAGGGTGTAGAGCATTGCTCCAGTGGAGAATACACCAAGGGCTATAAGAATCTCGTATACTGAAGGACTGTATTCATAGACCTCCCCAAGGGGTGAAGGAATAAAGCCAGGAACAACAAGTCCCATACCCTTCTCAAGCCATATGCCGATAAACATGCTCACTGCTCCAGCAATAAGTGTAGGAGTCTTCCTTCTTGTCTTTGGGATAAGAAAGAGAAGGAGGCCTAAAACATTCAGCAAAAGGGAGATCCTTATAGGTAAGACAAACCCCTTATGGGAGCCGAGACCTTCATATAGATATTTGAGGGATATAAGATGAATCGTCTTTGAATAGTATTCCTTATAAACTTCTGAAAGCATAAGGAATATATTTATTGCCATTGCATAGGCAGCAATCTCAGCAAGCTTTCCAATAGCCCGATCTTCTATCTTGAATCCAATAAATCTCTTGAGAACATGGAAGATAATTATGAGTAATGATGGACCGGAACAGAAGGCAGAGGCAAGGAACCTCGGTGCAAGGATAGAGGCATTCCAAAAGGGCCTGGCTGAAAGGCCATTATAAACAAAGGCAGTCACAGTGTGAACTGCTACTGCAAGGGGGATAGAGATAAGGATAAGGGGCATCAATATATGTTTATCGGGTTCCTTTCCAAAATAGGTATTACAACCAACATAAAGGACTATTAATAGATTAAGACCGAGATAGGCATTCAGGACGAGCATATCCCATGTGAGGATCGAATAGGGAAAGTTTGCAGTACCTATAAATGGTATGGCATGCCAGAATCTCTCAGGTCTTCCAAAATCAACAAATATAAACAAAAGGGCTGTAATGACAGCAGAGATGGCAAGAAGCTCTCCGTATATAACAATCCTCTTTATTGGCTTAAAACTGTAGAGATAGGCTGGTATAATCAGGAGGACTGCTGCAGCAGCAATCCCAACAAGAAAGGTGAAGTTAGAGACATAAAATCCCCAGGAGACCTGATCCCTCATGTTTGTAATAATCAAACCAGCTCTGAGCTGGTATATATAAGCCAGAGCTCCTGTAAGGATAAAGAAGGTAAGGATGCTCATCCAGATATAAAAGACCCTTCCGCCCCTGAAGGTAACATCGGAGAGACCTTTAAAAAAAATCAACGCCTCACTTAAAAGTTTCATCTCAACCAAGGGAAAAGAAATAAAAGAATCTTGGTTCTGTATTAAGCTCTGCCTTCAATCTGAAGACCTTGAAATTGTCAAGGATGTATCTCACCTCACTTTCAGGATCAAGGAGATTGCCGAATTTTCTTGCACCAGTAGGGCAGGCCTCTACACAGGCTGGATATCTACCATTCCTTGTCCTCTGGATACAGAAGGTGCATTTCTCAACAACCCCTCTCATTCTCGGTCTATTTCCATAATAATGGGTATCAGGATTTATCTCTTCCTTAGGGATATAGGGCTCTTTCCAGTTAAACCTCCTTGCCCAGTATGGACAGGCAGCCATACAGCACCGGCATCCAATACACCACTCATAATCAATAACAACAATACCATCAGGTTCCTTCCATGTAGCCTTTGTAGGACAAACCTTTACACAAGGGGGACTTTCACATTGCTGGCACTGGACAGGAATATACATATATCCATCTTCTGGAACCTTCTCTGGATTATAATAGTGTTCTGCTGACTCAAAATCTGAAGGAGCAAAATGCTCTTTTTTTATCCTCAATACCCTTATCCACTGGATAGGGATATCCCTTGATTGATTATTCTCCCTCACACAGGCATAAACACATCTTCTACAACCAATACATCTTGATAGATCAAGGGCATAGCCGAAGACAACACCTTCCAGAGGTGGTGTATCCTTCACACTAAATTTAATACCATATCTCCTTTCGTATCTCTCCTCAAGCCTCATTAAAAATCTCTTTTTTTCTTCCTCTGAAAGCTCCATGAATTTCTCTTTAAAAATGTCCTGTTTGAGGCAGGCACCAAGGCTCATGGAGCCAAGGATGGTGAGACTATTTCTGATGAATTCCCTCCTTGTAAGCATCAATATCTCCTGAGGGTTTTTTCAGGCCTCAGTGGTGGCGGCTCTGGCCTGAGAGATTCGAAGGAAGGTGAATGGGGATTGTGGCAGTCTGTGCAGATAAAGTAGTTCTTTTTACCATTCCATTGACCTGTCCTCTTTCCATGAATCCCATTAGACCACTCTTTATAGATACTACCATGACAGGTAGCACATAATCTCGGAAGGTCCTCAAAAGGAACTGCCCTTCCTCTCAGGAGTCTTAACCTGTTTCTATCAGAAGGGCTATGGCAGTCAAGGCACCAGAGGTTATTATGCTCAAGAAGGATATCCTCGTGAAAGGAGAGCTTTCTCACTTGAGGGTTTGTCTTAAGTCCCTGGTGGCAGTCCGAACAGGGATAAAAAGAAGAGGTTAACACACGGGGAAGATTTAGTGTATTAGATGATACAGGAACTGCAAAGATAAGAATACATAGCACAACAGCTATCATATACTATTTTTATTTCAGAAAAGAAGGAATATCAGTGACAAAAATCACTTCTTCTTAAGGATAAGGTAGAGGCAGAGGTCACCATTCTCATTAAAGCAGAACTCAAGCCTCTCACGCATCATTATAGAGATATCATCAGCAAGGTCAGCAAGCTTCTGTTTTACTGTATCCATATCTTTGTGTTCTATATCATAAAGTTCAAGGATATCGATAATATCCTCCACATCATTTGTATAGTAACATTCAAGGACTATCCTTTCTGGTGGTGGGTTCATTGCCTTTATCCGCTCCTTGGCAAGCCTTATCTGGTGCTGGAGCCTCTCAAGACACATTCCATAAATCTTAAGGCCTTCATACTTCATAGCCAGTATTCTGGATACCTCCTCTCTTTTGCAAGATTATTCACAAAAAGGGCAACAATTAAGAGAATCAAGGCTCCAAGACCTGCGGGTATAAAAGGATAGAGTAAGCCGAGCCTATGGATCTTCTCTCCACCAATAACAGCTATGAGGGCTGTGGCACCTCCTGGTGGATGAAGGGTCTTTGTAATAAGCATAACAGCAATTGCACTTGATACAGCTATTGCTCCAGCAAGCCAGAGAGGTTCTCCTATAATTTGATAGCTGAGGACACCCATAATACCTGAAAAGACATGGCCTCCCACCAGATTCCGTGGCTGGGCAAGGGGACTCTTTATTGCACCATATACAAGGACTGCTGATGCACCAAAGGAACCTATAAAAAGGGTCATCTCTCTTGGCTCAAAATAGAATGAAGAAAGAAATCCACAAATAGAGATACCTAAAAATGAACCAATAAAAGACCAGAAGACCTCAATAGCAGGAACACCAGGAGGAGACTGACCACCTCCTCTGAATTTTGAAAAATACTCCTTAAGGCTCATGGCTTACTGCCCTTACAATATCCTGTCTTGATATTATGCCGATAAGCCTTCCCTCTGAATCCACAACAGGTATCCTCTTTATCCTCTTTTCTGCAAAAATAGCTGCCACATCCCTTATGTCCATATCAGAAGTGGCTGTAATAACAGGAGTGCTCATTATATCCTCCACCCTGAGATCGGAAAGGGGTTCTTTGATATCCTTTGGATGGGGTTCTCCGATAAGCTCTCTCAGGAATTCCCTTAATCCTCTGCTTCTTTTTTGCCCTGTCTGAAAGATAATATCTGCCTCTGTAACAATACCAATAACCCTGTTAAGGTCATCCACAACAGGCACTCCGCTGATCCTCTTTTCTGAAAGAAGCCTCGCCACATCTTTTATATTCATGTCCTTTTTAACAGTTATAACATCCCTTGTCATAACATCACTCACGGGGATCCTCTTCTTCAGTCTCCTTCTTGCATGTTCTATGGCAAGCTCGAAGATCTTCTTGAGGTCCTCCTCAGTAATATCAATATAGGTCCTCATATCCTTTAATGCTGCTCTTATATCCTCATCCTCTATCCATTCCATTGTCTTCTCCTTAAAGGGCAATTTTATGAATTAATGAAAGGGAATAACTATGATTTAGATCATAGAGCAGATTCTTCACTCAGATATTTATAAAGTCTTCTTTTACTTATCCTAAACCCCTTAACGGTACTCTGAAAAATTACACCTTCTTTTTTTAACTTTGACATCACCCTTGATACAACCTCTCTTACAGTCCCGACCATTGATGCAATCTCCTGATGGGTAAGGGAAAGTTCAACCTCATCATCAGCCGATGTTTCATGGGAGATCATCAATAAAAGATGGCCGATCCTCTGTTCAACATTCAAAAATGTGAGATTCTCAACAATACAGGAGAGATATCTTATCCTTCCACAGAGGCCTTTAATAAGCTTCATTGCTATGGGATCAAGGCTCCCAAAAAGCCTCTTTTTAAAAAGACTGACAGGCAAAGTAATAATTGTTGAGTCCTCATTAGCTACGGCATTTACAAAATACCTTTCACCGCTCAGGGCTGCTGCACAACAAAAATAATCTCCCTCCCTCATCACCCTGATTACGAGCTCTCTGCCATCAGAAGAACTCTTGTATAACTTTATAGAGCCATCCTTTACTATAAATATATCCCTTACTGGCTCTGATTCATAGAAGATGGATTCGTCCTTCTTGAGTCTTTTAACCTCAAGACCTTCTCCAATAATTTCAAGCTCCTTTTCGGTAAACTGGACGAGGCAAGGAAGAACTTTAAGGTCTTCTATATATGGAAAGCTCATAAAATAATATAGGTTTGACGGAAGATTATTGTCAAGATTCTGAAGACCTCAGCCTGAAATAGAGTAATGTGTCAATACCCACCATAACCATAATAGTATTTATAAAATAAAGGAATAGTACAAAATCATAATTGTAAAGTATCTTGTGGATGATACCTGCAATATAGCCAATCAGGACTATTATCAAAAAAATAGGGCTCTTTCCTGAAACCCTTTGTGTTTTTATTGACTTATGTATGAAAAAGGGCCAGGCAGCACCAAAACACAAAAGCATTAATACCTCAAAGGGGCTCATCAACATCGGAAAGGCTCAGGTTTTTGTCCGTGAATTAATAAACATTATCCCAGCAATATAAAAACCCTCTTCCCTCATAACCCATTTGACCATTGCCTGTCTTTTCTGACCGGAAAACTCAAAGTTCAGGATATTTCCAACCTCAAGAGGAGTAGCAGTCTTTATGCAGAGACCACCTTCGCTGGTATTGAGTATCTCTGCCTTTGAATTTATCTCTTTTCTCTGACCAAGTTCTATCCTTGAAAAGGAAAAAAGGAACTCGCCGCTTGCTGGAATCCTCTCATACCTTCTTATGTGCTTACCGATAATAACCATCAGGCTGTTGCCACCTGTTTTACCTTTCTCTCCTGGACAAGCCTGAAGACCTCCTGTGCATTAAAGGTCCCATCAATTGCTTGGACAGGGCATTTTGCTGTGCATATCCCACATCCTATGCACCTTGACTGGTCTATGGTGTGTTTTTTCTTCAATTCACCACTTACAGCATTCACGGGACAGACCTTAGCACAGATCTGACACCCTATGCAATGGTCAAGGACAAAGGCCTTTGGTCTGTGAGGGATATAATCCTTAATTGCCTTTGTAGGACACTTTGTCACACAGAGGCCGCAGACCTTACATTTATCAAGATGGATTCTTGATAGATTATCCTTCATCTCTACTGCATCAAAGGGACAGACCTTTACACAGATCCCGCAGGCAATACAGCCAACCTCGCAGTTCTTCTTTGTAACAGGACCTTTATCCTTTGAATGGCATGCAACAAGGACCTGTCTTGAGGCAGGCAATACCTCAATAACCTTCACAGGACAGGCCTGCTCGCACTTTCTACAACCTGTGCACTTTGTTATATCCACAAAGGGAAGATGGTCTTCTGTCATGGTAATGGCTCCAAAGGGACAGACTCTTGCGCAGGTTCCATAACCAAGACAGCCATATCTACAGGCCTTGTCTCCACCTCCGGCAAGGACTGCTGCCCTGCAGTCCTTTACACCCTCATATTTAAATCTCTTAAGGGACTTCGAGCAGCCACCCTGGCACATGATTCTTGCATAAATTGGCTCCCTTACCTCTGCTCGCTTTCCTGTTATCAGGGCAACCATTTCTGCAGACCTCTTTCCACCAGGGGTACATAGATTTGGTGGAACATTGGGATCCTTTACAACTGCCTCAGCATACTGCTCACATCCAACATAACCACAGGCACCGCAATGGGCATGGGCAAGGTATTCCTTAACAAGTTCCACCTTGGGGTCTATCTTCACAGAAAACCTCTTTGCTGCAAAGGCAAGGCCAAGACCAAAGATTATGCCAATGCCAGCAACAAAGAGGGCTGTAAATTTAAGTGTTGCTCCTATATCTACATGCTCCTTTGCTTCAATGCCTCCACCAACGCCACCGTAGGTAATCTCAGTGGCGAAAGTAACCATTAAGGCATAAAGGAGTATTATTACAAAGCTAAGTCTTTTCATCTCTTTTTCCTCCTTCAATTCACTCTTGGAAGATTAACCTCATCAGCATAGTTATAAACCTCTATACTATAAGCCTTTGCAACCTCCAGAGCCTTTGGATCAACCATAGGAGATATGACTATTCTTCGATGGGCCTTCACATTATGCTTTGATTCATAAAATTCGACTTTTTTTATAAAGGAATACATGTCTGATTTACTCATAGAAGACTTGATCTCAGCAATAATAAGGGTATTATCGTAAATAAGTAAGTCGAGCTCTATCTGATCAGGTCTTCCAAAGACAATCCCCTCTGAATCAAAGTCGTGATACCTCTCCACCCTCACCTTAAAACTCTCCTCAAGGATTGCCTTCAGGCCATTCCTGAAGGATTCCTCAGCCATAAGTCCCCATCTTGCTCCAAGGGCACCAATGGTGGAGTCAAACTTCCTATCCATCCTTTTTGCCTCAGCCTCCTGCCTTTCCCTTAAAAGCCTGATTTCTTCAAGCATCCTATTTATTACCTTCTGGTTTTCCTCCCATTTCCTCTGGCTTTCCTCCCATTTTCTCTGGTTCTCCTCCCATCTTTTGTTCCATTCAGCCTCCATCCTTTCAAGTCTCTTCTGGTTTTCTTCCCACTTTTTTTGGTTTTCTTCCCACCTTTTTTGGTTCTCTTCCCACTTTTTCTGGTTCTCTTCCCATCTTTTTTGGTTCTCTTCCCACTTTTTGTCGTTCTCTTCGAGCCTTCTTAAGATGCGGTCAAATCGATCCTCTGTCTTTTTTTTATCAGGATATCTTTCAGATGTGAGGTCAATGATGAATCTTCTCAAACTCAGGTCTTTTCTAATAAGGCCTGGCAATTCTTTAATGATAAGCTCTTTGAGCTCTTTTTTTGTAATAGCCTTAGACATATTTTATTATAACAGACTATAGGCTATAGGTGTTAGTAGGATGAAAGGAAGAATATCCTTTTACCAAATACTTAATTTCAACCAAAATACTCTTCTACTGTCTTGCTTCAGCCTGAAGCCTGATCATCTTAAAAGCTGTTCTTATAATGTAATCAGTCCTGAAAAACCTGTAAAGGCCAGTGCTATGAGGCCTGTTGTTACAAAGGCTATAGGTAATCCTTTAAATGGAGCTGGTACATCAGCGAGTTCAAGCTTTTCACGGATACTTGCCATTATTATAAGGGCAAGGGCAAAACCAATTCCAGAACCCAAACCAAAGGCAAGGCTTTCTATAAATGTATATCTCTCACTAGCGTTAATAAGGGGCACAGCAAGGATTATGCAGTTTGTACTTATAAGTGCAAGGTAGATGCCAAGCTTGTAATAGAGTCCTGGCGAGACCTTTCTCATAATCGTGTCAGAGGCCTGAACAAAGGCAGCAACTACTCCAATAAATATCACAATCTTTAAAAAAGTAATATCAAGGGGTATCATCACATAGTTATAAATGAGCCAGCTGAGGGCTGCACTTATTACCATAACGGATGTAAAGGTTATACTCATCCCAACAGCGGTCTCCATCTTCTTTGAGACTCCGAAGAATATACAGAGGCCAAGGAATCTGGTGAAGACAAAGTTATTTATTAACGATGCTGCTATAAAGAGTTCAAATAATTTTGTAAATTCCTTCTCCATTAATCTCCTCCTTAATGATGGGATTTAGTCTTTTTAAGATACCTTGCATCTATCCAGTTAAAGAAGGCCATGAGTATGCCCACGGCAAGGAATCCTCCTGCTGGCAGTATCATAATAAGAAGGGGCTTTGTCGGAACAATCTGGAGATCCCATAAAGAACCCCTACCAAGGAGCTCCCTGAAGAAGCTTATGACCACAAGGGCAAAGAGGAATCCAAGACCCATTCCTATTCCGTCAAACATAGACGGTGCAATCCTGTTTTTACTGGCAAACATCTCAGCCCTTGCAAGTATGGAGGCAAAGGCAACTATGAGCTGTATGTAAAGCCCCATCTGTTTGTAGGCATCCCTTGCAAAGGCAGCCATGGTCATATCCGTAACAGAGACCCACCCAGAGATAATTAGCATAAATATGGGAAGCCTTATCCTTGGATGGATGAATCTTCTGAAGGCAGCAACAGTTATATTCACCATGGTCTGGACAAAAAGGACAGCTATACCCATGAGAAAACCGTTTCTCAAACTATTTGTGACTGCAATAGCAGGGCAGAGACTAATGGCAAGCTTAAATATGGTATTTTCAGCAACAATACCGTTTATTATAAGGTCTCTATAGCGAATCTTCTCTTCTGGAAGTTTTATAACCTCTTCACTCATGGCTACCTCCTTCGTGACTGGCATTATTGCCTTGAAGCTTGCCTTTTAAGAATTCAAGGGCCCTTCTTACTCCATCTTCTGTAACAGCACGGCTCGATATAGTCACACCTGTAATTGCCTGAATGTATTCTGTAGTCTCTGTCTTTACTAGTCTTACATGTTCAAGATCCTTTCCTTTAAATTGATCCTTAAATTCTGGCCTTTCAATCTCATCACCAAGTCCTGGGGTTTCTGCATGGGAAAGGATTTCAATTTTCTCTATCTTCAGGTCTTTGTCTGTTGCAACAAGGATATTTATATAGCTTGAGTAACCTTTGCCAAAGGTCTGGATTATGTATCCAGTAGTATCACCACCCTTTTTGACTACATAGTACTCTGCTTGTTTTTCATGGGGAAACCAGTCACCAAGTTTATCTATAGCCTCAGCCTCAGGTGCCATCTTTTTTAGGGCCTCCTGTTTCTCTTGTTCGTTCTTCTGGTAAATAACAGGTGATGTCTTTGCATAGACACCTGCAAGTATTAAACCACCTATTATATAAATTACGACAAGATTAATTGCTATCTTTATAATCTCTTTTGGAGTCATCTCTTCTGCCCCTTTCTTGCACCAAAGACCTTTGTTTTAAATCCCCTGTCAAGTAATGGAGCAAAGCAATTCATTATGAGTATAGCAAACATAACTCCCTCTGGATAACCTCCTTTTAATCTTATAAGCATAGTAAGGAATCCACAGCCTATACCGAAAATAATCTGGGCAGTCCTTACCATCGGAGATGTAACATAATCTGTTGCCATAAAGAAGGCACCGAGCATCATTCCACCACTCATAAGATGTATCAAGGGGTCACCACTAAATAATGCACCTTTTCCACCAAAGATCCATGCAATAAGCGCTGAGCTACCAAGAAAGCTCAATGGGATGTGCCATGTTATATAGCCTCTCCATAATAGAAAAAGACCTCCAAGTAGAATAGCAATAACAGAGGTCTCACCAAGAGAACCAGCCCTCTGACCTGTAAAGAGATGGATATACAGGTTTGTCTTATCACCAAAGATCTCAAGAAGTTTGCCAATACCCTCTTCTTTTAAAATCATCAATGGTGTAGCTGTTGTCTTTGCATCAACAGTGAATCCAGAGGGCTCAAGCCATGTGGTCATAATTCTTGGCCATGTAAGAAGTAAAAAGGCCCTTCCTATAAGGGCTGGATTAAAAATATTGTATCCAAGACCACCAAAGAGATGTTTTGTTATCACTATGGCAACGAAGGAACCAATAATGGGTAGATAAAAAGGTACACCTGATGGAAGATTAAGGCCTAAGAGCAATCCTGTTAAAAAGGCACTTCCATCTGAGATAGTAACTGTTCTATTTGTAAACTTCTGGAAGGCCCATTCAAAAAATACTGCACTCAATATAGATAGACTTAAAACATATACTGCCCTCAGACCAAAGAAATAGACACTCATAAATGTGGCAGGAAGAAGGGCAAGGTTCACTGTCCACATGATCCGTGAGACAGACTCCTCACTCCTTATATGAGGACTTACAGAAACTATAAGCCTTAAGCCTTCAGCCTTTTCTTTAGTCTCCATGTTCACCTCACTGTTACTTCCGCCACTAAGACGGTTTTACAAGAGATTTTCCGAGTCTTATAAATTGCACAATAGGCCTCTTTGATGGACAAACAAAGGTACAGCATCCACATTCAAAACAGTCAAAAAGGTTATAATCCCTCATCTCCTCATAAAAGCCTTTCTCAGCAAGAATACTCAACATACTCGGCATAAGACCCATGGGACAGGCATCTACACACCTTCCACAGCGAATACAGGGTTTAAAATCATCTGTATGAACAACCTCTAAGTCAGAAAGCACCAGAATCCCTGATGTACCTTTTGTCACAGGTACATCTATGCTCGGAAGGGCAAAACCCATCATTGGGCCACCAGCAACTATCTTTCCAACTCCATCAATAAAACCACCACAGTGCTCAATAAGGCGAGATATAGGTGTTCCTATCTTTGCCATTAGATTTTTTGGCTTCTTTATTCCCTCGCCTGTTACTGTCACAACCCTTTCAATAAGGGGCTTGCCAAACCTAACAGCCTCGTATATGGCAAAGGCAGTTCCTATGTTCTGGACAACAACACCAACATCCATGGGAAGGCCTCTTGGAGGAACCTCTCTTCCAGTTGTCGCCTTTATAAGCATCTTTTCAGCCCCTTGAGGGTATTTTACCTTTAATGCCTGAACCTCTATGCCTTCAAGGCCTTTAACGGCCTCTTTGAGTTTATCTATTGCATCAGGTTTGTTATCCTCTATTCCTATAATTCCTCTTTTGACACCGAGTATCTTCATTATAATCTTAAGTCCCTCTACAATCTCTCCTGGCTTCTCAATCATAAGTCTATAATCAGCAGTTAGATAGGGCTCGCACTCTGCACCATTAAGTATTACGATATCTATGGGCTTTTCCTTAGGAGGTGAGAGCTTCACATGGGTTGGAAAGGCTGCACCACCAAGGCCTACTATACCTGCCTCTTTTATCCTTTCCTTGAGCTCTTCAGGTGAAAGGTCCATATACTTGGGTGTATCCTTCAGATTTATCCATTCATTCTCACCATCATTCTCTATAACAACTGCTTGAGAATATCTTCCTGTAGGAAGCTGGACAGTCTCTATGGATAGAACCTTTCCTGAAACAGATGAGTGGACTGCTGCTGATACAAATCCCTCAGGTGTACCAATAACTTGACCTTTTTTTACTTTATCCCCTGGGCTGACAGCGGGTTTACATGGTGCACCTGTATGCTGACTGAGGGGGATAATAACCTTTTCAGGTTCTGGAGGGATCTCAATAGGAGAGTCCTTTGAGAGTTCCTTTTTTTCAGGCGGATGAGTCCCGCCCTTAAATGTTCGAAGAGATACTTTTTCCATCCTTACTATTACCTCGCCATTCAACTATTAACTCGCCATTCATATTACCCTCTTTCACAAAGGGGTATCTCTGTAAGTAGATCGGGTTTCTTCTGTTTTAGAAAAAAGAGCCAATAAGTAATAGCACTATCAGGTCAATTATGTCAAGGTATAAGAGATAATGAAGATATTAAAAAATTTAATCAACTCGCTTATAGTATAATAGATAGGCTCCAGGCTTCAATTTATTTCTGAGTTCAGGAGGCTAAATGAAGCTACTTATCACAGGTGGTGCAGGCTTTATCGGAAGTGAGTTCACGAGACAAGCTGTAAAAAGGGGATACGATACCCTTGTTGTGGATAGTCTTACTTATGCTGGCGACATGAAAAGGCTTGGGGCTGTAAAGGAAAAAATAAGGTTTTATAAGATTGACATAACTGATCGAAAGGGCCTTGAGGATGTCTTTAAAAAAGAAAGACCAGAGGTGGTTATCCATTTTGCTGCTGAAAGCCATGTTGACAGAAGCATCCTGAACCCAAGGGCCTTTCTCGAAACAAATATAATGGGTACATTTAATCTCTTGGAACTCGCAAAAGATTACAGTATAAAAAGATTTATTAATGTATCAACTGATGAGGTCTATGGAGATCTTGGAGAAACAGGATATTTTACTGAAGATAGTCCACTAAGACCGAACTCACCATATTCTGCAAGCAAGGCATCCCAGGATATGCTCGGAAGGTCCTACTGGAGAACCTATAAACTACCTGTTATAACCGTTAGACCATCAAATAATTATGGTCCCTGGCAATATCCTGAAAAATTTTTACCTGTTATTATCATGAAGGCAATAAAGGAAGAAAAGATACCTGTTTATGGTGATGGTCGAAATGTAAGGGAATGGCTTTATGTAGAGGACTGCGCTGATGCCATATTGGGTGTCCTTGAAAGGGGAAGGCCTGGTGAGGTCTATAATATTGGCAGTGGTGAAGAAAGGAGAAATATAGATGTAGTAAGAGAGGTCTTGAGGCTTCTTGGTAAAAAAGAGGAACTTATTGAGTTCGTAAAAGACAGACCCGGTCATGACTTCAGGTATTCCATGAAAATAAACAAGATCATAAATGAAATAGGCTGGAGACCTAAGACAGATTTTAACGAGGGTCTTGAGAAGACAGTGAGATGGTATCTAGAAAATCAGACATGGCTTGAAGAAAAGACAGAGGGGCTTAAAGAATACTGGCAGAAGGTTTATATAAAAGAGGCCTCAGGCTGAAGGGAGAAAGTTTTTATGAAAGGTATAATCCTTGCTGGAGGAAGTGGTACAAGGCTCTATCCAATAACTATCGGAACCATCAAGCAGTTATTGCCTGTTTATGACAAGCCCATGATTTATTATCCCCTTGCCACATTAATGCTTGCTGGTGTAAGGGATATACTTATCATATCAACACCTGATGACCTTCCAAGGTTTAAAAGACTTTTTGGAGACGGCTCACACCTGGGATTGAGATTCAACTATGCCCCACAGAAAGAACCGAGAGGTATTGCTGAGGCACTTATTATAGGAGAGGAGTTTATTAACAATGACAATGTCTGGCTGGTCCTCGGGGATAATATCTTTTTTGGCCATGGCCTTCCTGACCTTTTAAAGAGGGTCTCCGAGTATAAGGATGGTGCAGTGATATTTGGATATTATGTCTCGGATCCCCATAGATACGGGGTTGTAGAATTTGATAAATCAGGCAGGGTAATATCCATAGAAGAGAAACCTGAAAGACCTAAATCAAATTATGCTGTTACAGGCCTTTATTATTATGATAAGGATGCACCCTCTATAGCAAAGAGCCTGAAACCCTCAAAAAGGGGAGAGCTTGAGATAACGGACCTGAATAATGAATATCTCAAGAGGGGAAGGCTGAGGGTTGAGCTCCTTGGAAGGGGATTCGCGTGGCTCGATACAGGTACTTACGATTCCCTTCTTGATGCAGCAGAGTATGTGAGGATTATAGAACAGAGGCAGGGTCTTAAGATAGCCTGCATTGAAGAGATTGCCTACAGACTTGGTTATATAAACAGAGATCAGCTTATGGAACTTGCAAGGCCATTAAAAAAGAATTCCTATGGCAGTTATCTCATGAGGATTGCTGAGGAGGGATGAATGCCTTTCAGATTTTCGAGGCTCGAGATACCTGATATTATTCTTATAGAACCTGTGATTTTTAAAGATGACAGGGGATTTTTTCTTGAGGTTTACAAGAGGTCTGCCTTTTTTGAGGCAGGCATAAAGGAGGAATTTCTTCAGGATAATCATTCTGGCTCAGTAAGAGGTGTATTGCGGGGTCTTCATTATCAACGGGCACCAGAAGCACAGGGAAAGATTATAAGGTGCATAAAGGGGGAAATATTTGATGTGGTAGTTGATATAAGGAAGGATTCTCCTTTCTTTGGAAGATGGGTTAGTATTGTTTTATCTGAAAAGAATATGAAGATGCTTTATGTACCTCAAGGATTTGCCCATGGATTTCAGGTCATAAGTGAATGGGCTGAGGTGGTATATAAAACCACGAGGGAATACTCTCCTCAGCATGAAGGGGGGATTATCTGGAACGATCCTGACCTTTCAATTGAGTGGCCTATAAAGGAACCTCTTCTTTCTAAAAGAGACATGGAATGGCCCTTTTTAAGAGAAATTTGATGACAGATATTTAAAAGTTGCTTCCTGCCAGTCTGGTATGGTGACACCGAGAAGATTTGATATCCTCTCATTGCTCATTGCTGAAAAGGCCGGCCTCTTTGCGGGAAGATTGAATCTGCTGGAAGGGACTGGTATTATCGACTTTTTGACTCCGAGTTTTTCTAAGATAAAGACTGCCCAATCATATCTTGATGTGTAACCGCTGTTTGTAAGATGATATAGACCTGTAATGCCCTCTGAGATTGCCTTCATGGTTATGTCAACTATGGTTGTTGTAGATGTGGGAGATGAGACCTCATCAGAAGAGACCTCAATAATGTCCTTCTCTTCTGTCCATTTAAGAAGTTTATAGATAAAGTTCTGTCTTCCCTTTCCAAAGACCCAGCTCACCCTGAAAATCAGATACCTTAGGCTCTCCTCTCTAATAGATATCTCGCCCATTAATTTACTCTTTCCATAGAGATTTAAAGGATTTGGAAGGTCTTCTTCTATGTAAGGACTTTTCTTTGAGCCATCAAAGACATAATCAGTGCTGAAATGTACAAGGAAGGCACCTATCCTTTTTGCTCCATAGGCGAGGTTTCTTGGACCTATAGTATTTGTTCTTATTGCCTCATAGTATCTCTCCTCTGCAAGGTCAACAGCATTGTAGGCAGCACAGTTGATAATTACCTTTGGTTTTAATGTATAAAGGCATTCAAGGACTGCCTCAAGATTACCAATGTCCAGCTCTGTGTGGGAAAGACCCGTGGCATTGTTACCAAGCCTTTCTAAGAACTCCCTTGCAAGCTGTCCATCCCTTCCTGTTATTAAATAATCGATCATTTCTTCCATCTCTTCTTTGGTCTTCAGTATGAGCTTTTTATATTATAATTTATCCATGGCCTTCAAACTCATAATATTTGACCTTGATGGCACCCTTGTTGATTCAAGGGTTGATATAACGAATGCCATCAATTATGCTGTTAAGGAATACGGGATAGGTTCCTTCAGTGTTCAGGAGATAACCTCCATGGTTGGAAGAGGTGTAACGAAATTGATAGAAGACCTCATTAAGCCCTATCCAGAGATTCTCCCTAAGGATGTTATAGATAAATTTCTCTATTACTATGAAAGGCATCTCCTTGACAATACAAAGGCATATCCCGGTGTTAAGGAGGTTCTTGAGGAACTGAAAGAGTATAAAAAGGCTGTTATCTCGAACAAGCGGGAATACCTCTCAAGGAAGACCCTCGAAGGACTCGGTCTTTTAAAGTATTTTGAGGTCATTCTTGGAAGTGATAGTGTACCTGAAAAGAAGCCATCGCCTGTGCCTGTCCTTACTGTCCTTGATAGATTAAGAATCTCGCCAGCTGAAGCACTAATTGTGGGAGACAGTGACCTCGATATCATGGCTGGCAGAGCAGCTGGAATTAAAACAGCTGGTGTAACTTATGGATACAGGCCCGTAGAAGTCCTCAAGGATGCTGATTACCTTATCAATGATATAAGAGAGCTTATAACCATTGTGAAACTGAGTTGAATGTATTTAACTATCTGTGATATTTTAGAATTAGAAAATGAAAAAGGCGAGTCCTTACAAAGGTAATCAGGCTTGCCAGGACCCACAGGATTACAACAATATCAGACTTTATCAGCTCAAGATATGGAAAATCCCTCTTTCTCTCTGGACTCGTTACTGTTGTTGCAGTAGCAGGAATAACCCCATATCTCGGACTCCCGATAAAGGCCATAATTAGCTGTTATGCCCATTGCCCTTGGAGGCCTTCTTCTTGGCGGAGATCCAAAAGGTGCAGACTATTTTGTCCTTACCATCCCCCTTGGTTTTGGAAATAAATATCTCTCCCTCTTTGCCTTTCTTGGTGGCTTTTCTGCAGTAACAAGCATGGTTATAGTTGAGGCCTTTACCCTCAGCACCATGGTTATGAACAGCCTTGTTATGCCAGCGATCCTTCTTCCTCGGCCTTTACTGGAAAAGGGCAAATAAGGCAGGAGCAATAGCTGGACTTATGGCAGGATTTATTATATGGTTTTACACACTCATCGTGCCTGCTATGGTAAAGGCGGGTCTTATACAACCTGAGGGATTAATAGGAAGTCTTATACGCTCAGAGGTCTTCAACCCTCAGGCCCTCTTGGGAATAGAAGGCCTTGGTAAATGGAGCCATTCTCTATTAAGATCCAGTCCCTTGTCTTTGTGGAGTCCTATGACAGGGCTGGTGAGATTGAATATGGCATGTCATAACCATTCAGCTCCCACCCTTAAGGGAGAGGAGAAACGATGTCGAACTCCTCGCAAGATTTTTTATGCAGAAATATTCAAAGGAACATGGAAAAAATGTCAACAAGATCGACAATGAAGTCCTCAAGCTCCTAAAGGCATATCACTGGCCTGGCAATATAAGGGAGCTTCAAAACATAATTGAAAGGGCAGTGCTCCTTTCAGAAGATGAAGTCATTAAAAAAGAACATCTTCCCGAAGTACTCTTTGATAAAAAGGCCTCCTTTTTTGAAGAGGCATTACAGCGAAGACTCTCCATAGAGGATTATACAAAGGCTTTTATCCTTACCTACCAGAATCAATATACAGAACAGCAACTTGCTGAGATACTTGGGATAACAAGAAAGTCCCTCTGGGAGAAGAGAAAGAGATGGGGGCTAAATAAAACCTCTTAATGTTACTTTAAGTATCACAGGCTTACCTTCCGTAACATTATTCAATATTAGCATTTCCGATACCTCATTATAACTTTATGATTTCTAACTAAATTTTCCTTAGAACCTTCTGGCATCTTTTTTGCTTATTGAAGAGGTCATAACCTTTTTAAAAAGGTTCCTCCCTCTCAATTCCTTGATGAGGAGGCCCTTAATACCATTGCGACTATGCCGATGAGCTTATCCATGCCTTTAAATTCATGATGCTCCTGAGAATCCACCACCAGTTTGAGCAGATAGAATCAGGAAGAACCCTGATAACTTCATTAACCCCAACAGATTAAGCAACCTCGAAAAGAGAACACTTAAAGAGGCCTTTAATCTCATATCCAAACTTCAGGACACCCTCATCGAAAGGTACAAGGCGCTCATATGGTAAAAGAGATCTTGTCAGCTTTGAGACCTGGAAATAAATATCTGAAGGATAAACCAATCCTTGATGCCTCCTATGTGGTTATCGATACAGAGCTCACAGGACTCAATGAAAGAAAGGACACCATTGTCTCAATAGGTGCTATAAAGATAAGGGTAACAGAATTATCCCTGGTGAGCATATCTATTATGTTGTAAAACCGAAAAAAGCTCTCACAAAAGAAAGCATCATAATTCACGGGATTACCCCTGGAGAGACCCTTTCTGGCATGGACATCAGTGAAGCCCTTACAGGATTTAAGAGATTCATTGGTGAAGACATAGTAATTGGCCACTTTGCCGATGTCGTCGCCTACAGGCTAAGCCAGAGGCCTATAAGGAGTGCTGCTGCCCTTGGTTCAATAATTACAGTTCTTACCTACCTTACTGCCCAGATGGTTGATGCTGGTTCACTTATAAAACTCATGTTCGGACTGCCCTACGAGGTAGCTGTTATAATAGTGGGTTGTTTGATGATAGCCTATGTTCTCTTTGGAGGCATGCTTGCAACAACCTGGGTACAGATAAAAAAGGCTGTGCTCCTTCTTGGTGGTGCAACATTACTTGTGATACTTACCCTTGTACAGTTTGGCTTTAATTATGGCGAGCTCTTCAGTCAGGCTGCTCAGAAATATGGTGACAGATTCCTTGAACCAGGCGGTCTTATTTCAAATCCAGTGGACGCTTTCTCCCTTGGGCTTGCCCTCATGTTTGGAACAATTCTTCCTGTTGCTGGTCTTACCCTTGCAGGTGCCTCAGCCCTGTCCCATGACATCTATGTTGGAGTTATAAGAAAAGGACAGTCAGCTAAAAAGGAAGGAGGTGTCTGATTATTTTAAGTCCAACAGTATGGGTAGATGTATTTAAGAATCCTGCACCTATATTCCCTCTTAAAAATCCTGGCCTCATATCAATGGCAACAGCCTTTATAGTTGGGATAGCTGTATCCCTTGCAACAAGAGAACCCTCTGCAGAGGCAAAATTTGAAGAGGAAAAACTTAGAACCTATGTTGACATAGGTATAGAATAAATTTAATATAAACTCAAGGAGGTAGATATGGCAAAAGAGAGTATTGATGTACTGATGGCCGAAAAGAGAACCTTTCCACCATCAAAGGAATTCAGCCAGAGGGCCCATATTAAAAGCATGGAAGAATATGAAAGGCTTTACAAATGGTCTATTGAAGACCCCGAGGGTTTCTGGGCAAAGATGGCTGAAGAGAATATCGTATGGTTTAAAAAGTGGGAAAAGGTCCTTGATTATGACTTTTATAAACCCTACATAAAATGGTTCATAGGTGGAAAACTCAATGCCTCCTATAACTGCCTTGACAGGCACATAAACACATCCCTTAGAAACAAGGCAGCCATAATCTGGGAGGCTGATGACGGCTCTTACAAGACCTACACATACCAGCAGCTTTATTATGAGGTAAACAGATTTGCCAATGTCCTAAAAAAACACGGAATAAAAAAGGGTGATCGCGTCACTATATATCTACCTATGATTCCTGAACTACCTATAGCTATGCTTGCCTGTGCAAGGATAGGGGCAATCCATAGTGTAGTCTTTGGAGGTTTCAGTGCCCAGGCCCTGAGAGACAGAATACAGGACTGCCAGGCAAAACTCCTTATAACTGCCGACAGGGGTATAAGGGGAGGAAGGTTTGTTCCATTAAAGGCAAATGCTGATGAGGCTCTCAAAGAATGTCCTACCGTTGAAAAGGTAATTGTAGTTAAGAGAACAGATGGTTTAGAAATACAACAAGGAAGAGATTTATGGTGGCATGATGAAATCAATGCACCTGATATAAAGAATTATTGCGAACCAGAATGGATGGATGCAGAAGATCCACTTTTTATACTCTACACCTCTGGCTCAACAGGAAAACCAAAAGGCGTGCTCCACACAACAGGAGGCTATCTCCTTTATGTACATCTGACCTTTAAATACATCTTTGATTATCATGACGAAGATATCCATTTCTGCACAGCAGACATAGGATGGGTAACAGGCCATAGCTATATTGTCTATGGACCTCTAAGCAACGGAGCTACAAGCCTCATGTTTGAAGGAACACCCACCTACCCTGATCCTGGGAGATTCTGGCAGATCTGTGACAAACATAAGGTCAGCATCTTTTACACAGCACCAACTGCCATAAGGGCCCTTATGAGGGAGGGTGAACAGTGGGTTAACAAACATGACCTCTCTTCTCTAAGGCTTCTTGGAACAGTTGGTGAACCTATAAATCCTGAGGCATGGATATGGTATCACACCCATGTTGGAAAGGGTAAGCTTCCCATTGTTGACACCTGGTGGCAGACTGAGACGGGAGGAATACTTATAACACCCCTTCCAGGTGCCATGACCCTTAAGCCCGGTTCTGCAAACAGGCCCTTCTTTGGCGTAGTTCCAAAGGTCTTAAAAGAGGATGGCTCACCCGCTGGAGTGAATGAGGGTGGTCATCTTGTTATAGAAAAACCATGGCCTGGTATTTTAAGGGGAACCTATGGTGATCCTGAAAACAAAAGGATAAAAGAGGTCTATTTCTCAAGGTTCCCTGGAAAATACTTCACGGGTGATGGTGCAAGGGTAGATGAGGACGGAGACTACTGGCTCATGGGAAGGATTGATGACGTCCTTAATGTCTCAGGCCACAGACTTGGTACAGCAGAGATAGAGTCTGCCCTTGTAAGTCACGAGGCAGTTGCAGAGGCTGCTGTGGTAGGATTCCCTCATGAGGTAAAGGGTGAAGGAATCTATTGTTATGTGACCCTTAAAGAGGGTTATCAACCCTCAGAGGAATTAAAGAAGATACTTATCGGACATGTGAGGGCTGTAATTGGACCAATAGCAACACCAGACAAACTCCAGTTCGCCCCTGGTCTTCCGAAGACAAGTAGTGGGAAAATAATGAGAAGGATTCTCAGAAAGATTGCCCGTGGAGACATTGAGGACCTTGGTGATACCTCTACCCTTGCTGACCCTTCTGTTGTAGAAAACCTCGTTAAGGGAAGGCTATAGGCTACAGGCTAAAAATTTAGCAACTGAGCAACGACCAGAAGATTGGGTCTCCAGAAAATCACAATCTTTCTGAGGTAGAGAACAGTAGAGGAGCTCTTCCGACTTTATCAAATAGCCCTCACCAATTCACCCTTTCATCCATTCACCCTTTAAACCTTCACCACTTCACTTTTAAATCATTGCATAACATGAGGTTTTCTGGTATATTATAGTCTAAAAGATATAAATGGGAGGAGGCTTAAAACAGATGTCAGAAGTCAGAGGTCAGATATCAGAATCTAAGGAAAATTTTTTCTCATCATCTGACCCCCGATACCCAACCTCTGATTTCCGACATGGGACTTCCGAACCCCGACCCCAGACCTCAGATATGCGACCTCTGATTTCTGTATTTCTAATTTCTACCTTCCTTTTCATCTTATTGCTTACTGATTCCTTCACATATGCTGAGAAGGTAATACGTATAAGGGGTTCAAGCACTGTTCAGCCCATTGCAACTATAGCAGCGAGGGTCTTTGGAAAAAAACATAATCTGAGAATTCTTGTTGAAGGTGGCGGTTCTACAAAGGGGGTTCAGGATGCTGGCGAAGGCCTTGTTGACATAGGAACTGCCTCAAGGGATATCTACCCTGACGAAAAAAAGAGATACCGTGACATTATAGCCCACACCATTGCCTATGACGGAATAGCAATCATTGTGAATGCAAAAAATCCTATTGATGGCATTACCTCAAAACAGATAATTGACCTATACACAGGGAAGATAAAGAACTGGAAGGAGCTTGGAGGTCCCGACATGTCTGTAAGACTCGTGAGCAAGGACTTTGGTAGATCAACACTGGATCTCTTTACAGAGCATTTTAAACTCGAGGTTACAAAAAAGGACAACCTCATGTATTACAGGGTGAGAGGTGAATCAGGATACTCTCCTGTGGGCGCCATAGTTGTTGGCCAGAACAGTGAGGCAATAGTAGAGGTATCAAGGGAACGCGGGGCAATAGGTTATGTATCCATAGGTGCTGCTGAAAGGGCCGAAAGAAAACTTGGAAAGATAAAGAGAATCAAGATTGATGGCATAGAGCCCACAAGAGAGAATGTTAAAAATAAGACCTATCCCATTATAAGACCCCTCAATCTTATTACAAAGGGCAGACCCTCTGGTGATGTAGAGAGATTTATAGAGTTTCTCCTCTCACCCCAGGGGCAGAACATTGTAAAGAATCTTGATTATATTCCGATAAAATAGGAGAGAACTATGAAAGGACTTTCTGTAAGGGTAAAGATATTGCTAACCTTTCTTGGAATAGTTCTGATAATTGCTACAGGTGTCTTTATCTATCATGCTATTGAGATGGCAGAGGAGATGGAGCATACATCCCTTGAGAGATATAAACTTTATGCTACATCTCAGGCATCAAAGGCCTTCGACCTGCTGATTACAGAAGACTACCATGTCCTTAAGACCTTTACAGATGAAATACGCTCATCCAAGGATGTCCTTTATGCAGTCTTTACAGACAAAGACGGCAACACAATTACTCATACCTTTTCAAGTGATGTCCCTTCTGAACTCCTTGCCCTGATTAAAGAAGGCAAACCCGTAACTGAGGAATTTAATCTTCAGGGATTTAAACCACACTATTTAATTATCTCGCCAATTGGAGATTATGGCTTTCTTGCCACAGGTTTTGTAAAACCATCTATGCTCGCCCTTATTAGAAAGGAGATCGGGGACTTCCTCTTTGTCTATCTCATATCTATATCAATTGGCATTATTATTGCTTTTTTTGTTTCTTCAAGAATAATGAATCCCCTTAAAGACCTTATGAAAGGCATGGAAAGGATTGGTAAAGGTGAAATAGTAGAAGTCAAGGTGAGATCAAGGGATGAATTCGGAGAGATAGCAAGGATATTTAATGAGACTCAGCAGAAGTTGAAAGGTCTTATACTTACTGAAGAAGAAAAGCAAAAGATGCAGGATAATATTGTAAACTTCCTTAACCTCCTGAGCTCTGCATCTGAAGGAGACCTTACCCAGCGTGCAGAGGTTACACCTGATATATTTGGTTCCCTTGGCGATGCCTTTAATCTTATGGTTGAAGGACTTACAGGTCTTATTAATGATGTTAAAAGCTCTGTTGAAGGAGTCTCAAAGGAGGCATCAAGAATTCTTAATATCCTCAGGGAGATGGAAAAGGGTGCGGAGACCCAGATGGCTGAAGTGAAAAAGGCAGTAGAGGCAACTGATGAGGCTGCCCATTCTGCTGTCACTATAAGTGAAAAAACCAGAGAAGCAAATGAGATTGCCCGGACCGCCCTTGAAGCGACATCGAGGGGTTCAAAAACAGTCCTTGAGGCAATAGATGGTATCCAACTTATAAGGGTCACGATTCAGGCCATAAATAAAAGAATGAAGTATCTGTCTGAAAGGCTCATGGAGATAGGTACCATTTCTGGCCTGATTACAGAGATAGCTAACAGGACAAACCTCCTTGCTATCAATGCCTCCATTGAGGCTTCAAGGGCAGGAGAACAGGGAAAGGGATTTATAGTAATAGCTGAAGAGATCAGAGGCCTTGCTGAGAGGGCTGCAAAATCAACAAAACAGATAGGAGATATAATAGGTGCTATCCAGACAGAATCAGGAGAGGTTACAAGACACCTTGAAGAGGCAACTACTTATGTAGAGAAGGAGACAAGGATTGCCCAGGATACAGGAAAGGTCTTTACAGAGATAGATGATATTATCAAAAGGATAAGCACAATAATCTCAGAGATTCATGACTCTGCTGAAGGCCAGAAGGCCCTTACCTCAAAGGTTGTCCTATCTATGGAGGAGGTTCAGAGGATATCTCTTCAGGTTCTTAAACTCGTTCACGACTTCAGAGAAGTGGCAAGGACACTTTCTGGAACATCCCAGAGACTTATGGGCTCTGTTGAAAAGTTCAAGATACCAGAAGCATGATTTAAAAATCCTGTCGAAGGATGAACACCCTTAATCTACCAGAAACAGACCTCACAAACCGATTTAGACCCCTTCTTAATGAAGTGGTAGATATACTCAAGAAGGCTGAAGGTATTACCCTAAAGATCTCCTCTCTGAGGAGATTCTCAAGGAATTTCATAAGGAAATTTATTCAGGACCTTGTAGCAAATATTGACATTGATGAACTGAACAATATATCAGAGACTGAAGATATTAAGGATAATATCTTCTTAAAAAGACTCGATGGAAGATTGCTGAGACTGGACTCTCCAAGAGGAATTCTTCTTATCAGCACAGTCTGTCCCTTTATTCACTTCTTTGACATTATTCCCGACAATGGCTTTATAATGGAATATGAAAAAGCCTTTAGGAAGGAAGGTATTATCCACCCTCTCTGCATAATTCATCATATTATAAGAGAGGAACTACTCTCAAGGATAAGCAAAGGTCCCCTTTATACCCATCCTGTTCTGATTGCAACAAGAGATATGGTGAAAGGAACGAGGGCTATATCAGGTGAGGGAAAGAGCCTTCTCGGTATGAAGGAAGAAGAACTAATAAGACTTCTTAATGAGTACGCCTGTATCTTTCTTATCCTCTAAGCCTTTACTGGCAGGTATTTCTGAAGAACCTCAAGCATTGTCTTCTCATCAAAGGGTTTAACAAGATAGTCCTTCACTCCACTCTGAAGGGCCTTTATCCTGTGCTTCTCAGCACTCCTTGATGTAAGGACAACAACCGGTATATCCTTCCATTTCTGGGAGGTCTTTATTCTATGAACCAGCTCATAGCCGTGCATTACAGGCATCTCAAGGTCTGTTATGATAAGGTCAATATTGTTTTCTTCAAGGACTTTCAGGGCTTCGAGGCCATTAGTTGCACTGAGGACCCTGAACTGTCTTGCCTCAAGAAAAAGGCTGAGATATTTTCTGACACTCAGGGAATCATCAACAACAAGAACTGTCTTCTTACCCTCTTCTACCGGTATCTGGATTGACTCAGGAGGTCTGAGGTCCTTCTGAAAGATCTTTATGGGATTCAGAACAAATCTCAGCCTTCCATCTCCAGATATGGTGGTACCTGAAAAGACTGAAATTCCTGAAAGAAATCTGCCCAGGGGTTTTATGATTGTCTCCTCCTGACCTTTTATCTCATCAACAATAAGGCCAGTCCTTCTATCTATAAGGTTGCAGACGACGAGAGGCCTTATCTGCTCGGTAGCACCTCCATTTCTGGCATACCCCATGATATCTGAAAGTCTCTTTACCTCAATCTCTGAACCTCTGTGGTTTATACGAGAAACCCCTCTAATAAGAGAGGCCTCTGAGACCTCTTCAACAAAATTCATAGGCAGGGCAAATTCCATATCACCTGCCTTTACGACTATTATATTTGTAATAGCAAGGGATGTGGGAACCTTTATGGTAAAGGTGGTACCCATACCTATCTCCGAGTCTACCTCTATTGAGCCACCTATCTGAGCAATAAGATTCCTGACGGCATCAAGTCCCATACCCCTTCCAGAGCCCATATCAGCTGACCTTGAAGTGGTAAAGCCAGGCATGAATATAAGGCTGAGAAGTTCCTGTTTTGATGGCTTATAGTCAGGCCTCATAAGGCCAAGTTTAACAGCCTCTTCAAATATCCTGTATGTTGCGATACCTCTTCCATTATCATGAACCTCAATAACAACAACGGGCCCTTCTCTTCTTGCACTGAGCATTATAACCCCTGAAGGCTTCTTACCCTTCTGTCTTCTCTCATCAGGTCTTTCAATCCCATGGATAATAGCATTTCTTATGAGATGCATCAATGGATCAAAGAGTCTTTCAAAGATAACCTTATCAATCTTTGTATCTCCTCCTGAAATGAGAAGTTCTATCTCCTTTCCGTATTGCTGAGCCATCTCCCTGACAGGTCTTGAAAATCTCTGAAAAAGCCTTCCTATTTCAATCATCCTCATTTCTGATATCTCGGTTCTCAGAAGCTTTATAAGATTATCAATGGCCTTAAGGTCATCACCAAAAATGTCAAAGAACTCTGAAAGACCCTTAAGGGCCTCTGCTATATCTGAGGTCATCTCCTGAAGTTTTCTTGAAAAGAGATTAAGGTCATCATATCTATCAAATTCAAGTTCTCCAAATTCTGAAAGAAGGGGATCAACATACTTAACACTGCCAGGAAGGGAATAGGCATATCTTTCAGAGAATGCTGTAACCTCTTTAAGAAGCCTTGTTCCTGAATTCATAACCTCTTCAGAAATCTCAAGGGCTTTTTTTATCTTCTCAAGGAGATAGTTCTTTTTTATGGTAACCTCTCCTATAAGGTTGAGAAGATTCTCTACTTGAGAAATATTAATCCTTACGAAATTACCCGTTAGTAGCTCAAGGTCTTCCTTTCTCCTGCCAAGGGATATCCTCTTCTCAGGTATTGGAGGAATATTAACTCCCTGAACTGTTACTTCGCCACTCACTGTTACTTCACTACTAAAAGAAGTCATTTCTTCTGCGGGTAGAGCAGCAATAGTCGATGGAGATGTAACAACTGGTTTCTCTTCGACAGTCTCATCTGTTACTTCCTCCACCGCTATCTCTTTTAATCTATCTTCAATATACCTTATAACTTCCTCATCTCTTCCCTCTGTCTCCTTTTCACCACCTGCAACCTTTCTTATCTGCTCCTTTATGGAATCAAGTCCATAAAGAAGAATCTCCTTCAGGGATGGCGAGGCCTTTCTCTGACCATCCTTTATCTCTTCAAGGATGTCTTCCATCCTGTGGGCAATCCTGCTTATGACATTAAGTTTAACGAGGGCTGCCGCACCTTTAAGGGTATGGGCAGACCTGAAGAGGGACTCAATCGCTGAAGGCTCAGCCTGTTCTAAAGCCGAAATTCCTTCCTCAAGATTATGTATATGTTCTTCTGCCTCAGCAAGAAAGAATTCAAGAAGACCTGAAGTGTCGTAGGGCATTAAACACCCTCCCTGACCATATAAGTCTCAAAGAATTTATTAAGGTCAATAATATCTTCTTCTGGTATCTCCCTGGTGTAAACAAAACTCGGGAGGCTATCTGAGAGGAAACCAATAGATTCCTTTAAAACATCGACCACAATAAGTATTCGGGTATCCTGAGAGGCTAAAGAAGGGCTATGGATAGTTGCAATATCTATAACAGGAATAACCTCACCCCTTAAAGGTATAGCTCCTTTTATGTACTGAGGAGCAAGGGGCACAGGGAATATCTCTCCAACCTGCACTACCTCTCTGAGGTATTCAACAGGAATGTAATAAGTCTTTCCTGCCCTTTCAAAGGAGCAATAAACAGGCCTCTCTATTGTTTCTTCATCAAGACCCTTATTTATTAGCTCCTTATCCACCTATATATTTTTTCACTGTTAGAAGGAGGTCAAGGGGCTCGCAGGGCTTTGTAAGGTATTCATCAGCACCCTGTTTTGTCCCCCAGAGTTTATCACTCGGCTGGTCTTTCGATGTAAGCATAATCACAGGAATGTGCTTGAGTTTTTCGTCTTTCTTTATTTCTCTACAGACCTGAAAACCGTTCTTCTTGGGCATAACCACATCAAGGATTATGAGGTCAAAGGGCTCAGATTTAGCAAGTCTCTCAGCCTCATCACCATCCATTGCTACAACAAGTTCATGGCCTGTCTGGGAAAGGACACTCTTTATGAACTGTATATCCGTAGGACTATCTTCTGCAATAAGTATCCTCGACATCTCAAGCCTCCTTTATTTTGTCTTTCTCTTAAGAATCCCTGCGCGAGTAAGGGTATAAATAATCCGTTTTACCTCATTCTCATCCATTCCGCTCATATTAATTATATCATTCAGGGTTCTTCTTCCGTCAATGAGTGAGAAGATCCTCAATTCATTATCATCAAGGTTAATATCCTCCATTGCCACATCAGTCATCAGTCTTATAAATACCATGTTTGGATCCTGGAACATCTTTGCAGCATATTTTCTCTCATCAACCCTTCTTGCACTCTCAAGTATAAGATGAGAGGCAGGTATCCTTATCTTTATGTCACTGAGATGTTCAGGGATCTGCATCTTTTCAAAAAAGAAATTTCCACTGTCAAGCTCCATAGAAGAATAAACAGCCTCTCTGGTTCTGTCCCCAAGGATCTTCATTATCTCATCCTCTGTGAGTATCCTCTCATTAACAAAGGCCCTGAGGATTGGAATCCCTGACCTCTTTGCAGTCCTGTAGGCCCTGTAAAAGGCCTCTTTTGATATCTGCATCTTCTTCTCTATAATCTCCCCTGAAAGGAGGCTCTTCCCTTGCTTGCTTGTTGAACCATAATAAATATTCCCTTTATCAAAATATATCTCTGCTGTCATTAGTGGTGAATAAAGGGAAAGTTTACCCGTAGCCTTAGTTGTATCAAGAAGCTGCAGAAGGTCAGAGACACTAAAGTCAGCAAGGTCACCAGAAAGGACAATACTTGAGGTCTTTATAACGCCAGAATGTTTAAGAATATCTGAGATTATCCTCTGAAGTAATACAGGAAGGTCTTTGTAGAGATATCTACTCAGAAGCCTGTCAATGGTCTCCTCAACTGAAACATCAGTAACAATACCTGCCTCCTCCAGTGTCTCCGCCACTGCCTCAAGTTCTTCCTCGGGACTCAGGATTGAATTGACCTTCTCAACAAGCTCCTCTGGTTGAAAGGGTTTTATAAAATAATCAACTACACCGAATTCCTCAGTAAATTTCTCACCAACAGCCTCTCCCTTGGCAGTTATTAAGATTATAGGCACATCCTTAAGAAGAGGATTCTTTCTTGCGAGTTTACAGAACTGATAGCCATTCATCCTCGGCATCACAAAATCAACAAGTATTAGAGAGGGAGATACCTTCTGGGCAATCTCGAGACCCTTCTCACCATCCTCTGCGGTATAGACATTGTAGCCGTTCTCCTTAAGCACTACCTCGGCAAGTTTTCTTACAGTAGGACTGTCATCAATTACTATTATATTACCTTTAGCCATAAATTACTTCTTCCTCAAGATATCCATTGCCTTCATTAAGCAAGGAGTTTATTAATTATACCACACCCTTCACCTTTTGAAACAATATCTTGATTAAATTATTCAGACTCTGGTAAACTTTAAAAAATGCCACTCGTTAAAGAAAAGAGGATATCTGTAAATTACTATAAGCTCCTTCCTGAAGGAGCACCCTATCAGCTTATAGAAGGAGAGCTTGTAATGACACCTGCACCAAATCCGAGACACCAGATTATACTTGGAAATATTGTAGAAAAAATAAGGTCTTTTATAAAAGGAAAAGGTATAGCCCTATTTTCACCTGTGGATGTTTATCTTGACGATGAAAACGCCTTTCAGCCTGATCTGGTTTACCTCTCAGAAGAGAGGAAGGCGATTATAAAAAAAGACGGAATATACGGTGCACCTGACATTGTAATTGAGATACTCTCACCCTCCACAGCCCACTATGACCTGAGGGAAAAATTCAAGGTCTATGAAAGGACAGGTGTAAGGGAATACTGGATAGTTGACCCTGATATGAAAACTGTAGAGGTCTATATAAATGATGGAGGTGCCTTTTCCCTTAAATATAAGGTAGAGGTAGAAGGTGAGGTAGGCTCAACAATCCTTGAGGGCTTCAAGATAAACATAGAAGAAATATTCACTGACCTACCAATATGAAATTCCCTCTTATTTTTCTCGGCTTACTTAAGCTCTAACCCTAACCACTATGCCTGCCTTATGTTCCCACCTTTGTCTCAAGCCTTTCAACCCTGAACAAGAGATCTTGAATGACTTCTTTTCTTGAAAGGGCCTCTCTTACCTCACCCCTCATCTCGACAAATCCTCCATATAAGGTAGTAACGCTCTTGTTAAGAGCAGAAACCTCCAGATATAAGGTGTCAACTCTCTTGTTAAGCTCATCAATCCTCATGTTAAGCTCATCAATCCTCATTGTATTTTGCATTATCTCTGTCTTTAGCTCTACCCTCGTATCATCTATCCTCTTGTTTGTATCATCTATCCTCTTGTTTGTATCATCTATCCTCTTGTTCGTCTCATCTATCCTCTTGTTCGTCTCATCTATCCTTATTGTATTCTGGGCTATCTCTGCCTTTAGTTCTGCTCTCATCTCATCTAACCTTCTTTCAAAATTGCCCTGGCGCTCTTCTAAGGCGTTCATCCTGGCCTCTATGCCGTTCATCCTGGCCTCTATGCCGCTCATCCTTGCCTCTATGCCGTTCATCCTGGCATTCATGGCCTCTATGGCAAGTCTAAAACCACTCAATTCACCCGTCACAGAGGCCTTAAAATCCCTGAACTCCTCCTTTAACTCACCAAGGATCATATCTCTTAATTTTTCTGCAACCTTCTCCCATTCCATAAAGACCTCCAAGAAATTTTAGAATATTATATCACAAAACTCTATAGCCCATACCTGCACCTACAAGGTGCAGGTATTAATAACACAACTAAAAACCTTCTATTTCGCCCCATTTTTAGCAGTTTTTAAAAGGCAAAGATTTCTTTCTAAACTTCCTCTCCCCTTTGGGGAGAGGGAATTCATCCTTCTCCTCCCTCTCCTTTTGGGAGAGGGATGGGGTGAGGGAAAACTCTCCCCTAAGGGGGGAAAGGAAATTTTGTATAGCCCAAAACCTGCACCTCGGAGGTGCAGGTATGGAATTACTGACCTGCCATTCTGAAATCTTATATTTAAAATCTGCACCTCAGAGTATATATGTAATTGGCTTCCAACACATGGGTAATCAGTTACATAATAAAAAGAGGAACTCTCCCCATTTTTGAAAAGGGTCTTCAAAATTTTTATGAAAAAAAAGACTTATAATAATTAAACTTCGAGGAACTTCTCCCTCTTCTTAAGGCATGGTTTTTGCTATCTCCTTGTTAGAAAGGAGGCAAAAATGCCAAGGAGTCTTATATCGAAAACAGCACAAAGGGGAAGAGTCCTTGTTTTTGTTATGGCTATTGTCTTTGTCTCTTCATCATCATTGGCACAGGAAATGAAAGACTACTGCGTAGTGCCACCCTATGTGAAGAAAAATGTGCCACCAAATATAATGATATTAATGGATAACTCTGAGGATATGCTAAAGCAGGCATATACGGATCCATACAATCCTTCTAAAAGGTATATTGGCTATTTTAAACCCGATAAGTGGTATAACTACGAGGGTAACGCATTTAAGGAATGTGAGGAAGGGTCAAATGGATGCATATTTTATGGCAATCTTATGAACTGGGCAACTATGTCAAGATTTGATATCCTACAAAAGGTCCTCCTGGGCGGTAGAACAGCCTCCCGCCAGGCCAATGCCCATACCTTAGGTAGCCTGAGTGGAGAGTGGTCAAAAAATTATAATAATTGCAAATTTGATGTTAGTAGTGGAACTCTCACCATCTCAAACTTTAATGGTACATGCAACCTCTTAGGTGAATCTACTCCACCATGTCCAGAACCACAAGGTGACTGCAAAAATAACCCAAACTTTCCCTGTTCTACAGGTAAGGGTAATGAACAAAAAGACCCCAGCATAATAACACCTTCATCCAACAAGCTCCCAGATGCAACGAGAGATGAGTGTTATTCCTTCACTTTTGAAGCAAAATGGGGAAGTCCAGAGCCAACTGCAGAGTATACCTGGAGCATAATTGAGGGTAACTTACCCAGAGGATTACAGCTTGATCAGCCCTCAGGCAAGATTTATGGTATTCCAAGTGAACAAGGAACCTTTTCTTTTACGATTAAGGTCACAGATAAGAATGGCCGGAGTGACACAAAAGGTGTTACCCTTGAAGTAAAACAATCATCAGGAGTTAGTACGAGAAGATACAATGTTAAAGTAGACCTTCCCGAAGAACCACTCACTGACCAAAATGGAAATGATATATGGGACCCCGGAGAAGTATATCAGGATTTAAATGGTAATGGCCAATGGGATGGAAAAAAGGGTGTTGTTCAGGAGTTCTGGGATGACAAAAATCCAAGGGCAAGATGGGGATTAGCGGATTTCTTTGGCATTAATGCAAGGATTGATATTGAAAGTTGTATCCCTGCTTCGCCAGCCTCAAGTTTTTATACAGCTATACAGAATGCAACACCACAGCCTCTATCACCCCTTGCAAAGGGAGTCTATGGAATAACCCATTATTTCATTAACAGCACTGAAGGAAGGCCGGAGTATGAGACCGGGGCTTATCATGGGTGTGTAGGTAAAGAAGACCCTATAGACGATGTCCCTTGCAGGTTGAACTTTATCCTCATGATTACAAGCGGAACAAATGTGAGTGGTCCGCAACTCCCCAACGAAACTAATACATGTACTATGACTGACGGAACCTGCCTAATCAATAATACTAAGTGGGCTTTTATGAATGACCTTAGAAATGATCGTGATGGAAGACAGTTTATCTCTACATATATAGTTCACACCTTTGGTGATAATACAAATGTGGATGCATTAAGAGAAGCATCACTACAGGGTGGTGGAAAATTTTACTCAGCAGATGTGGACAACCTTGAAGACCAGTTAAGACAGGCCCTTCAAGACATCCTAAGAAGGGCAGCCTCTGGTACAGCAGCCTCTGTCCTTGCCTCTGGAGAAGGCCAGGGAGCAAATCTCATACAAGCCGTCTTTTATCCAAGGACAACATCCATAATAAGAGGTGGTATCTTTGACAGAGAGATCTCCTGGATTGGAAGACTCTCTAACTACTGGTACTATGTAGATCCTCTCTTTGCCCAGAGCACAATCCTTGAGGATACAGACAATAATAAGAAACTTAATCTTTCTACTGATCTTACAGTTAGATTAAGATTTGACCCGAGCCTTGAGACAACCTTTGCAGACCTTTATGAGTTTGGCTCATCTACACTTAAGGAAACAAAGATATTTGAAAGGACAAAGGTTCTCTGGGAAGCAGGCCTTGAGCTCTGGAGAAGAAACCTAACAACCACACCAAGGATTATTAAGACAACCGATGATGGCAAAAATTTTATTGACTTTTCAGTAAATAATAAAGATATTTTAAGACCACTGCTAAATGTCGCAACACCTAATGAAGCCGAAGCCTTAATAAGATATATCCATGGAGAGGATGATACATTTACAATAGGTGAAACTTCCTTTAATTATCGGGAAAGAAAGGTGGCCATAGATTTAAATAATGATGGAGACACAAATGATCCAGGAGAAGGTCCCTATATCTGGAAACTTGGTGATATCTTAAACTCCACTCCAAAAGTCGTCTCCTGGATACCCCTTAATAGCTACCACCTTAAGTACAAAGATCAAACATACGAAGACTATATCAACTCATCTACTTACAAACAGAGGGGAGTTGTCTTTGCTGGTGGCAATGACGGTATGCTCCATGCCTTTAAACTCGGCAAACTTGAATTCCCATCACAGCAGAATACCACATGCACCTTTGGTAGTGGTGACAAGGCTTGTCTTTCAGGAGATGATCTTGGTAAAGAGCTCTGGGCCTTTATTCCAAAAAATGCCCTTCCTTATTTAAAATATTACGCGGACCCTGGCTACTGCCACATATATACTGTTGACCTTACACCCTATGTATTTGATGCAAGTATAAATAAACCAGCAGGATGCGAAGAAAATTACTACTGGAATTGTGACAAAACTACAGAAAGCTGGAGAACAGTCCTTATTGGTGGCATGCGTTATGGAGGTGCCTGTAGAGGCAAAGATGCCCAGTGCACTAATTGCGTAAAGACCCCTGTTGAGGGTCTTGGCTATTCATCCTATTTTGCCATTGATGTAACTGATCAAGATAACCCAAAACTCCTATGGGAGTTTTCCCATGAAAACCTTGGATTCACCACTACAGGACCTGTTATTTTGAGGATTGGCCCATCACATAAAAATGGTAAATGGTTTGTCATATTTGGCTCTGGACCAACAGGCCCCATTGATACTGTAAACCAACAATTCCTTGGCAGGTCTGACCAGAACTTACGCCTATTTATCCTTGACTTATCAAGTGGTTCCCTCTTAAGAACCATTGATACAAACATACCAAATGCCTTTGCAGGCTCCCTCCTTAATAGCGTAATAGATACAGATAGAGATTATCAGGATGATGTTGTATACATACCTTATGTAACCAATGTCAATAACGGCGGTGTCCTCAGGCTAAGTACCCTTACTCTAAAAGATAATGCATTAGAAGAAACAGAAGATGTCAATGCCTGGACAGTAAGTCCTGTAATTGAGAACATAGGTCCTGTAACCTCTGCTGTTGCCAATCTGGTTAATAAAAAGACGGGCAAACTCTGGCTCTATATAGGAACAGGAAGATACTTCTACTCAACGCCAACAGAGATTGATGATGCAAATAGCCAGCGCTACCTTATTGGACTTACAGAACCCTGTTATGAAAATGGATGGCTTCCTAATTGCACAGAGAGCAGATCCCTTGGCCAATTAACAGATGTAACAGCAATTCCAGAAGGTGCAATAGATCCAGAAGGATGGTATATTAAGCTTGACCAACCCGGGCTATTTACCTATTGTGAAAGATTCAATCCTGATGGATCATGTGCTATGGAGACCCAGCGTGAGTATCTTGCAGAGCGCGTCATAACAGATCCCCTTTCAGTAACAACTGGAGTGGTCTTCTTTACATCTTATAAACCCTACAATGATATATGTTCTCTTGGTGGAAAAAGCTTTCTCTGGGCAGTAAAATATGATACAGGTGGAGCACCAGGAGGTCTTCTTAAAGGTATTGGAATACTTCAGGTTTCCACAGGTGTCATAGAGCAGATAGACCTCTCAAAGGCCTTTACACATGCAGGAGGAAGAAAGTCCTACAGCATTGAAGGTGTTCCACCAGTACAGCAAGGACTCTCCATGATGACTACTCCACCACCAGTTAAAAGGATAATCCATATGAGGGAGAGATGAACAGAGAAAGAGGCATAACCCTTATTGAACTTGTTATTGTAATCTCAATAATTATAATCCTCGTGGCTATAGGTGTTTCGTTCGAGGGATGGATGGCAAGGTACAGGATAGAGAGTCAGATAAAAGAAATCTATTCTGACCTGATGCTCGCAAGAGCAAGGGCAATGCAGATGAACAGGGTTCATTTTGTAGATATAAAGACTAATGAATACCAGATATTTGAGGATACCGATGAAGACGGAACACTCAACAACAGTGATAAGCCCTTATGGACAACTCCTAAGAGATTACAATATAAGCCTTTATGGACAGGAATTATTACCATGAATGAACGGGGACTTGTCATACCTAACGAAACAATTAGACTTGATACCGGAGACAGAGAGGCTGATTTTGATTGTATAGTTATATTTTCAACAAGAATAAATATAGGGAAGTGGGATAATTGTGATGATGATGATGAAAATGAATGCTGTGCAAAATAAAAAAGGTTTGACACTCGTTGAGGTTCTGATTGCGATGACAGTACTTCTCTTTGTCTCCCTTGCCTTAATGCAGACTGCCCTTGTAAGCATTGACTCAAATATGATAAATATCCTTAGAGACGAGGCAATAAATATAGCTGAGATGAGGATGGAGGAGGCAAGGAATAGTCCTTCATTAATCAGTGATAGCCCAGATGGAAACACCTGCACCTTTCCTGCCTGTAAAGATGCTACTCCCCTTGGGAAAGGACCCTATCCCGTAGTTGTAACAAGGGAGATAAGGAATATAACCCATGAAAATCCCTGCGCAGGTGGCAAAAAGGGGTTCATTTTTGGCACCCAAAGGACAGTGACTCCACTCAGTGGAGATAATCTTCAAGTTACTGTATTAGTGCGGTGGCAGTATAAAGATGAATGCTATACCCATACCATTTCATCAATCCTGAGGAGGGAATAGATGGAAAAGCAGGGATATAAAAAATCAGGTTTCACACTTGTTGAGCTTATAATAACAATGGCAGTCCTTCTTTTAGTAATTGGAGCTGCATCCCAGATATTTACAGGACTCTTAACCCAGTTCAAACAGCAATCATCAATCGCAGAGACTAACATAGAAGGGCTAATAGGCCTTGAGATCTTAAGGCAGGATATAGAACATGCAGGGTATGGGTTGCCCTGGAATGTAATAGGGGTAACTGATTCGGATGGTGATGGAAATTTATGGGATGAACTCACAAACTATCTCGAGGCTACCTCCATCGACGATTGCAAACCTAATCCTGCTGATTTTAACGATGCATCGGCTACTAAACCAGGTCCGCCGAGGGCTATCTTAAGTAGAAATAATGCAATTTTTAGTGGCTGCGGAGCAAACAGTGTATTTGATGGTTCAGATTATTTGGTGATAAAGTCAGTAAATGTTGCAAGGAACGACACATCCCAGAGGTGGACAAGATTGGGTGCTGGAAATGTGAAACGCGATGAACTATCAGGAAGTAAATTTGAAGACAATGACCGCGTGATAGTTATTTCACCTGGTTCAAGTGATACAAACAGAAACGCCTTAGTAGTAGCAGGTTCCTGGTGGACTACTTATAACAACACAGCACCATTTGCACCACAGGATACAACAGAAACACGAATAATCTATGGCCTTGATCCAATGGATACTATCGGTGAACCATATTCCAGAAGGATGCCCTTTAACAGAGCAGATTATTATATATGGAGAAATAGCACTGATCCTGAGAAGGATGAGGTACCTGCCAGATGTGCACCAAATACAGGAATCCTTCGGAAGACTGTAATAAGCCAAAAAGATGGACTTAGGCAAAATCCACTTCCCCTTCTTGATTGTGTGGCTACCATGCAGGTCACCTTCTGGCTTGATACTAATGGAGATGGCAAGATTGACTGGCCTCCACGAGATGATATAGAAAATCTAACAGCCCAAGAGATACGAGAACAGTTAAAAGAAGTCAGGGTATATATAGTTGCCCACGAAGGTCAAAGGGATGTGACTTATGATTTTTCCCTTAATAATACAAGAACTGATCTAACAGTAATAGAGGTTAATCCAAACAATCCACACGACACAAGGTCTGTCCCATTAGTTAATTTAAAAAACCAGATAGGTGACCCTGAATATAAATATTACAGATGGAAGGTATACACATTAGCTGTAAAACCCTATAATCTGAGGTAATATTATGAAAAGACTTAAAAACCAAAAAGGTATTGCCCTTGTGACAGTTTTTATTCTTACAGCCATTATGCTGGGCATGATTACAAGTCTTATTTATATGATCACTGTTGGAACACAGATTTCTGGTATAGAAAAAAGATATAAAACAGCCCTTGAGGCAGGGCTTGGAGGTTCAGAGGTATTTTTAGAAGTAATATCAGCAAGAGGGAACAATCCATTCCCCGCTGATATATCAAATATGCTAAAATTTACCATCGAAAACCAAAATTGTTTTCTTGATAAAATAAGAAAAAACACTCAAGACTGGAACACAGAAATTTGTCCTCAACCGCAAGCAACATCCCTTACCATAGATAGAGATGATCCTAAAACTTATGACCTCACAATAACCCTTGGCACAGATCCTTCCTATAGAGTATTTGCAAAGATTGTGGATACAGTAGAGGGAAATTCTGGTGGAGATGAAGGTCTTATAAAAGGTGGAGTGGTAGAATCTAACCCTGGTGAAGTTGCTGTAACAGGAATACCCTATCTTTATACAATTGAGGTCCTTGCAGAACAGGCAGATAATCCCTTAGAAAAGGCAAGATTTTCTATCCTTTATCAATACTGAAATGCTAAGGATCCTTTGCATAGGAATCTTGATTCTTCTTATCTCATGCACCTCTGAGACAGGAGTAAAAAATAAAGTCCCTAAAAAAGGAAGTGACTCTGAACCTTCAGTATCAGAGACTGCTTTAAAAATCACTGATAATAAATATCTTATCCAGATCCTCCCTGAAGAGCCTTCAAGGGACTCTACCCTTTTTTTAATCTCAAGGGGCTTTGAGCTATCAGCTGCAGAGGTGCAGTGGCTTGTCAATGGGGTACCAGTAATTGTCCAGACACCAAATCAATTTAATCTATCCAGAGCACAAAAAAACGACACCATTCAGGTAAGGGCTATTATAGAGGGGAAAGAGATACTGTCTAATACCATAATAGTCAAAAATTCTCCACCAGAGATCACAAGGGTAAAAATCATGCCAGAGGTTTTTAGGCCAGGTGATAAGCTTTATGTAGATGTTGAAGGAAGAGATATGGACGGAGATGAAATTGTATTTTTATACGAATGGTTAAAAAATGATGAAACAGTAAGCAGAGACAAAGAATTAACTACTCCAGTTAAAAGAGGAGACAGGATCCATGTTAAGATAACGCCCTTTGATGGAGAAGATTATGGTAGAACCGTTACTCTTTACAGAGAGATTAAGAACACACCACCAATAATTATAGGATATAAAGAGATAAAAGATGAAAATTTTTTTCTGCTCCAACTCAATGCCTCTGACCCTGATGGAGACCCCCTAACCTATTCCCTTAAAGAAGCACCCCAGGGTATGACAATAGATGAGACGGGTCTGATAACATGGAATATCCCACCTGATTTTAAGGGTAAGGCAAAGATAATTGTTTCAGTCTCGGATGGAAACGGTGGAGAGGCACTACAGAGTTTTGAGATTAAGGTGGAATGAGGTAAAAAAATTATTGTGCTATAATAAAATATGCTCTCTACCTATAAGATAGAGACCTTTGAAGACCTCATTAAAGCATTAAGGGAAAGGCCTGAATGGCTTGAGGAATTAAGAAGACTAATCCTCACAGAGGAGCTCCTTGCCCTTCCCCAAAAATTCCAAAACTTTGTTGAACAGGAGTTTAAACCCTTAAAACAAAAAGTTGACAGGATTGAAGAGGATGTAGAAATCCTTAAACAGGATGTGGCTGTCCTTAAACAGGATGTAGCTATACTTAAACAGGATGTAGCTATCCTTAAACAGGAAGTTAAGGTTTTAAAAGATGATGTGGCTGACCTTAAGGGAGATAATTTTGAAAGAAAGGTGAGAGAAAAGGCACCTGCTTATTTTGGAAGACTTATAAGAAAATGCAAAACAATAAGCTTTGAAGATTTAGCAGATTATCTCGAAGAAGCTGCAGAAAAAAGAATAATTACTGAAGAAGAAAAAGACAGTGCCCTCAATATAGATGTGGTTGTAACAGGATTTCTTAAAACAGATAAGGATAAAAAGGTTGTATTAGCAGGAGAAGTATCTATAAAAGCAGATAAAGTAGATGTAGAAAGGGCTTATGAAAGAGCCAATGTGATAGGAAAAGCCTTAGGATTGTCTGCTATAGCAGTTGTTATAGGTAAAGAGACAACAGAAGGTGCCATTAAAAGGGCTGATGAACTGGGTGTTGTCCTGATATAGAAATTCTTCTATTTTAAATAGGCTGAAAAATAGGGTTTTATCCCTTCTACAGTCTCTTCAATCGTAAGGGGTATAAGATTTGCAAAACAGTCAAGGTTCACAAGGGCATTAAGGTTTGCATCCCTTTCTGAGGCAGCCTTGAGCCTTTCTGAAAAGTCCCTGTTTACAGAGCTCACATCCCTATAAATCTCCCTAAGCCCATCAAAGTGAAATCCTTCAATACCCTTCTCCTTAAAGACAATATATCTTGCCATGAGATACATACTCATCATTCTGAAGGCTGTCTCTTCTATAGATGCAAAAGGAAGATGAAACCTCACCATGGGCTTGAGATACTCAAGGACAGGACAACCACTTGTGGCCATAATAATCCCAACAAGGGAGCTGAGACCCTCCTGAACAGAAGTCTCCTTCATGTATATCCTTTCATTCACCCTAACCGAAACCTCAACCTCTTCATAGGAAAAGATATCTTTAAACTCCACAGCAATATCAGCAAGATTCACTGCCACAGGGCAGTAGTCATAAAGCCTCTCATCAAGACTGCACACGGAACATCTCCTGTAGTTAAGCCTTGTCCACTCAAGGGGATGGCTTTTTGCCTTTGAAATCAAATTGAGGGTTTCCGGATCAAGGCGTATCTCAAAAAGCTTTTGTGGTATCTTCTTAAAACGAAAATGATAGATTATCCTGAAAGGTTCCATGGAATATAATACCAAAATCCCTATAATAAATCCAAAACTGATATAATATAGCATGGGTATTCAAGAACGGTGGAAAGGTGCAAAAGAGATCAAGAAAAGTAGTGATGAGGTAATAGAACTTCTACTTCCTATTATTAAAAAGGATAATCGAATCCTCGCCTGTTATATCTTTGGGTCAAGGGTAGGCAAAAGAGGAAGTCCCGCCTCTGATATAGATATAGCAGTACATACATCAACGGACTTCACATGGGATGACTACTATCTTCTTTATGGAGAGCTTACAAAAAAACTTAAATCTGATAGGCTTGACCTTATCTGGCTTAATAAGGCAGAACCTGTTATCTCTTTTGAGATCCTGAAGAATGGAAGGCTTCTCTTCTTCAGGGATGTTGATGAACTGAATGAATTAGAGTTAAGGATAAGAAAGAACTATTATGACCATGTCCTCTATCTAAAAAAGCACAGAATGGCATCAAGATATGGTTTATAGAAAAGAGAGCCTCATAAAAAGACTGGAAAAGCTTAAGGAATTCAGACATGACCTTAAAGAACTGAGGGATCTGTCCTTTGATGATTATACTAAAGACAGAAGGACAAGGTATGCCATAGAGCGATTGTTATTTTTAATATCTGAGACTATTTTCGACTTTCTTGAACATATACTCTCTTCCAAATATGAAATTGTAAGTGATAGCTATGAAGAGATTATTGATAATGCCTACGGAAAAGGACTCCTTGACAAAAACCTTTATAAGAACCTTAAAGGTCTCGGAGGATTCAGAAATATCCTTGCCCATGAATATATGAATATATCTAATGAAGAGGTCTTCAGAAATTTTAAAAAATTCATAAACATAATAGACACGGTGATAGAAAGACTTGAATCACTATTATAAAAACATTACTCAAACTCCTCTCTTATCTTTCTCAGAAACTCTGATGGAAGAACAGGCTTAAAGATAATCACACCTCCTTCTGGAAGATATTGTTTATAAAGACTATCTGCTGTGTGGCCACTGATGAATATCACCTTCTGGGAGGGCTTTATTGCCTTTATATCATCATAAAGACCTTTGCCATTCTTTCTCGGCATTATGAGATCTGTTATCACGAGGTCTATCTCATTGATCTTTTGCCTGAATATCTCAAAGGCCTCCACTCCGTCAGAAGCCTCAATCACTTTGTAACCCGCAAATTCAAGGACATGCCTTATGGATTCCCTCACACCAGCGTCATCATCAACAAGAAGGACTGTTTCTCCAAGGCCTTTTGTGAAGACAACCTGTTTCTTTTGTAAGAGGTCTGCCTTTTCCTCTGTAGTATAAAGGGGAATGTATATCTTAAATGTAGAGCCCTTGCCAGGCTCACTGTAGACATTTATATAGCCATTATACTGCTTTACAAGTCCATAGACAATAGCAAGTCCAAGGCCCGTTCCTTTACCCTCCTCTTTTGTTGTGAAGAAGGGCTCAAATAAATGGGCTTTAATATTCTCATCCATTCCGATACCTGTATCAGAGACACTCAAGAGGGCATATTCACCAGGCTTTCCATAACCATGAACATCCCTGAATCTCTCATCCATGTAGACCTTTTCTGTCTTTATTGTCAGGACACCTCCCTCTGGCATAGCATCCCTTGCATTTGTGGCAAGGTTCATTATAATCTGCTCAATATGTCCAGCATCTGCCATTATTATAAGCTCCTCATCAGAAAGTCTTGTCTCAATACTTATGTCTTCCCGGATGAGCTTTGTAATGAGCTTTGTAATGAGCTTTACAATATCATTAAGGTCAATAGCCTGAGAATTGCCAGGTTGTTTTCTGCTAAAGGCAAGGAGACCCTTTGCAATATTTGAACCCCTCTCCACAGCCTTCATTATCTCAGAGACATATTCCTTAAGAGGACTATCGGATGGAAGTCTCATATCAAGGAGGCTTCCATATCCACTCACTGCAGTCAAGATATTATTAAAATCATGGGCAACACCACCTGCAAGCTGTCCAATAGCCTCGAGTTTCTGGGCCTGCCTTAGCTGTGCCTCGAGCCTCTTCTGCTCTGTAAGGTCAATCATAGTCTCTATCAAACCTGTTATCCTTCCAGAGAGGTCCTTTAATGGATAGGCCCTTATCTCAACATAAATAGGCTCACCTTGAGATGAAACATGAGTATGGACAGCCATAAAAGGTTCTCCTGTCTTTAATGTCTCCTTTACAGGACAGACCTCACCAAGGAGATAACAGGGCTCATTCTGCCTGTGGGAGACCTGCCAGCAGTATTTACCTTTGATTGATTCCATATCTGTCTTAAGTCTCTCAAGATAAGCCTTATTTGCTGAGATGATTCTATAGTCCCTAATCAAGGATAAGGAATCCCTCACTGATACTCCCAAGGATATCATTTATAAGGTTTTCTGTCTTTGCCCATTCTGTAATGTCAGAGCAGTTTATAATAAGGGAGTCCTTTTCTTTTAAATACTTACCTTTAGCACTCAAAAGCCTTAAAGAACCATTTCTGTGAAAGACCCTAACAGTTGTGCTCTGAAACTCAAGGCTCTTTCTGGCCTGCTCAATCTTTCTCTTTACCTCAGGTGCATAAATAGGGTCGATGAATTCAAAGATACTCCTTCCCCTAACCTCTGATGCATTATATCCAAGTTGCTGGACTGACGGGCTTGCATAGGTAATAAAACCATCTGGGCTGGTCATGAGGATAATGTCTGAGGAATTCTCTATAAGACAATGATAAAACTCCTCACTCTCTACAAGGGCCTTGTGAAGGGAACTGAGCCTTTCTCCAAATTCATTAAAGGATCTTGAGAGTTCTGCTATCTCATCACTTCCTTTAACAGGAATCCTGAAGGAATAATCTCCTTTTTCCATCTCCTTTATGCCCTTAATAAGAAGGTCAAAACCTCTCTTCAGTCTCCTTGAAAATACCAGGGCTATTGCTATTGAAGCTGCGCCAAGGAGGAAAATCACTAATATAAATCTCCTGCTCATGGAAAAGACCTCTTTTTTCACAAGACCTAATGGCAAACCAGTAATCACCTTCCAGCCGTGCCTTGTTGTGGTAAAGCTATAAAGCCTCTCTACGGTGTCAGGACCTTTCGCCAGAAATGTCCCTTCCTTCCGGGTCAGGTCTATACCAACAGTCCGGCCAGGATTCTTTGTATTAAGTATCACCTCACCGATTCTGTCAAGGACTATGACCTCCCTGTCAGGCAGACCATAGGTCTCCTTGAGCCTTCTACTAAGAGTCTCAATATTCAAGGGGATGCCAAGGACTGCTACCTGCCTTTTTTCTTTAAACACGGGCATTGTGACCATTAAAGCAGGTCTTTTAAAGTATTTGGATATGTGAAGATTTCCCACATAGGGTTTACCCTTTGCTCCTTCTCTAAACCATTCTTTATCCATATAATTCAGTCTTCTAAACTCAGGGTCAGGAACACCACTACAGAAATTCCAGCCATCCATCTGTGCACCAAGGATATTAAGATATAGAGGATCTTCCTTCAGGAGAAGTCCTGCAAGTCTATCACATTCAGTGGAATTTAGAGACACAACAGAGGGATGAAGGGAAAGAGCCCGCAGGAGTGAAAGGGCTCTCAGGATTGTGGAGTCTATATCATCAGCAATCCTTTTTGAAAGCCTGAGGTTATCCTCATAAAAATGAAGCTCCTTCTCTTCTACCATGCTATGGTAGTGGATAAGGGAATAAATAATAAAAGGAAGGATAATGAGGGTGATCAGGATAAGGAATTTATGAAACATGGTGAGCTTCATTACTTTATTTTAAATTCGGTATTTCTGGAAAAGATATTAGGGCTTATAATATATCCATCCCTACCCTCCCTTACCAGACCCTTGAAACTCAAAACCTTTAGGGCCTTTGTAACAGCCTCCCTTGATGCACCTATCCTTGAGGCAAGCTCTCTATGAGGGCATCTCCGAATTCGATAAAAGCCTGCCTCTGTCCTTTCACCACACTCCTCAATCATTGAACAGAGAAGCCTCATAAGCCTTTCTTCCACATCAAGAAATGCTAAAGACTCAATAACACCATTTGCTATCCTTAGCCTCTCAACGAGTGAGCTGAGGAGCTCAAGGCTTATATGGGGTTCTTTTTTGAGAAGCTCTACGAATTTATCTCTTGTGAGAATTCCAAGTGTTGAGTCCTCAAGACATGTGATTGTTGCAGAGCGGGGCTTTCCATCAATAAGGCTCATCTCACCGAAGAAATCTCCCTTTTTAAACTCTGCAAGGGTAAGCTCATCACCTTCTTCATTCACAAGGCTCGCCTTTACAGAACCATTAAGGACAATATAAAGGTCTGTACTACTGTCTGATTGATGGAACACAACCCTGCCCTTTTTAAACTCCCTTACCTGAAACTCTGTTACAAGCCTCTTAAGATTCCTTGAAGAAAGGCCCCTGAATAAAGGAATCTCCCTCACTGCCTCAAGTATTAACCTCTTCAAGATACCTCCTGTTTATGCAGAGTTCTAATTAAAGTTTAGCAGAAAAAAAGGAGGAGCTCAAGTAGTATTGAGGATAGACTTTATAATGAGGCTTTCTTCTTTATCAAGCCTTCTCAGTCTTTTTAAGGAGAGATAAGAACCTATAGCAAGACCGAGAAAGCCAGAAAGGACCTCAAGGCCCTTTATGGAAAGATAGAATGAGGTTATCAGCCCTATGGATGTGCCAGCAAGAAGTGATATAAGGGGAATAATAAAGGCAAAGATATAACCCCTGAGCCTTATTTTTTCATCTATACCAACAACCACCATATCTCCTGACTTTGCCCCGGGGACATTCTTTGCTATAACAACCATATTAAGACCAGCGGACCTGCAGAGCCCTATCTTTGCCTGACCGCATCCCCTGCACGCCTCACTACCCGTTATCATCACCTTTGCCATAGAACCATCAACTGCTATTACTATACCCCTCTCAGGAACAGAAGGCTTCATGATTTAATTTATATTTACTTCCTGAATTCATTCCATGAGATAAATCATATTGAGATTCTGAAAATTTATATATTAAGCTTAGGCAACACTGAAGGGCTTTGTCCTCAGAAGTCTAATATATGGGGGTGTATTATGAGAATACTTGGTATTGCTATTCTTCTCAAGCCTGTTTTTTGGGGATTCAAAGGGGCAAAGCTTTGAGGGGCAAAGCCCCTCAAACTCCCCATTAGAAAAAAAATGTTTTATTAAAAGGGGTTTGGGGCGAAGCCCCAAAGTAAATTTGCGTAATTTGAGTTTAAAATTAGTTTAAGGACTGTTCAATGTCATAAGTTATTGACATAGGTAATGTAAAAATATTATCATAGTTTAGAAACTTTTAAACAAGGAGGGAATCAAGATGCCCCTTTATGAATACATCTGTGAGAAGTGTAAGGCAGAGTTTGTCCTTCTTCAGAAGGTTGGTGCATCAGAGAAGGATACAGAGTGCCCAAAATGTGGCTCAAAGGAGCTGAAAAAGAAGATATCCTCTTTCAGTTGTTCTGTGGGTAGTAGTTATAATTTTGGCGCTGGCGGTTACACGGGTGGAACCTGAGGCGTGAGCTCTTGCTGAGCAGTTGCTCAGCTTATTCGTAGTTCTAATTCAGGAAGTTTTTTAAAGACTGTAATCAGGGTATAGTTTTAAAGCCAGGCCATGCTGTTGAATTTTGGAAAAACTAAACTGTTACCTAATTATCTGTAATTGGTAAACTGTAGGGCGAGACCAAAATCTTTTTCCTTTAGTTTAGTGATTACAGTCCGAAGGTCGTCTATCTTTTTTCCTTTGACCCGCACCTGGTCTTTCTGTATCTCTGCACTCACCTTAAGCTTCATCTCTTTTATGAATTTAACTATCTCCTTTGCCTTATCCTGAGGAATGCCCTGCTGGATTGTAACTACTTGTCTCACAGTGTTTCCTGAGGCTGGCTCTACCTTTCCATAATTAAGGGATTTCAAAGAAACTCCTCTTTTGATTAATCTCGACTGGAGGATATCTATCACACTTTTCAATTTCTGCTCGTCATCTGATATGAGGGTAATAGTGCTATTCTTTTTGTCAAGGCTTATACTGCTTTTACTACCTTTAAAGTCAAATCTCTGGCCTATCTCTTTTATGGCCTGTTCAACAGCATTGGAAACCTCCTGAAGATTGACCTCACTTACAATATCAAAGGAGTGTTCTTCTGCCATCCCTATACCTCCCTGTAAAGTATCAAGAATATATCTCCCTCAATAAGATTGTGATATAAATTTACATTTTCTGTAATACTAAGTGCAAGGCTCAAGACCTCAACAGGGTCATAGTAGAGGAGGGTTAGGTCTTTTCTGCGTGAATAGATGCTCGGGCAGTTAAAGAGAAGGGCCTTCTTTGTATTGAAGAATAATTTTCTTACAGCCCTGAAGGCTGAATCCTTAACTCCAAGGACATTAAGATTGAAGACACCACAGATGATTATAAAATCAAATTCTTCTTTTATCTCCTCTTTATCTATGTCAAGGGTATAGAATTTTGTTTCAGGAAATTTTTTCTTTGCGAGTTTTATAAGGTCCTCGTTTATATCCACACCAGTATAATCTATCTTGAATCCCTTGCTCGAGAGATAGCCATAGAGGTCACCCTTGCCACATCCAAAGTCAAGGATAGATGAATTATTAATAGGAAAAAGCCTTGTAATATATTCATATCTCGATTGCTGGCCTCTTTCTGTCCAGCCAACGGAGGCAGGTGTATCTCCAAAGTGGAGAAGCCTTTTTGAGAAAAAGTCTTTTATGTAGTCTTTAGCCACCTCATCCATAGAGCCTGTTCTTGATTATCTTTGAAAATATATGGGCCCTTCTCAGGGGTTCGGGAATCCTGAAGCCTTTACAACAATTTAACACAATCCTCATGGCATCTTCAAAGTCAGTAAGATGCCCGGGGGAGACAAATAGAGGTCTTGTGTTATCCTTTGTCCTCAAACAGATACCTCTTATTTCATTGTCAAAATATACATAAGAAAAATTTCCCCTTATAAAGCCTGGTTCAGAATACCTTCCTGTAAGGAGAGATTTTGCACACCCTATAGTGGGAATGTTTAATATCACACCCATGTGAGAGGCGATTCCAAGTCTTTGAGGATGACATATGCCATGGCCATCAAAGAGTACAATGTCAGGCCTTATTGATAGTTTTTTTAATGCCTTTACTATGGCAGGTCCTTCCCTGAAGGAAAGAAGTCCAGGGATATAAGGAAATCTGACTTTTCCCGTAAAAGAGGCCTCCTCAAGGAGCTCGAGATTATTAATATTGAAGAGGCATACCGTTGCTACAATTCTGTCCTTAAAATAGGCAGCATCGACACCAGCGACTGTAGTTATCCCTTTTCTTAATGATACAATCCTGACCTTTTCAGATAGCTCCAGCTGGAGTCTCCTCGCAGAAGTTATGTCATGAGGCCATCTCAATTCAGAATGTAAGGGCTTGTCTTTCAAGGAGCATCTCTCCAAGAAAAGAGCCTGGTCTTATCTCGGCATTCTTTATTAGTTCTGCCCTGTCGAGTTCATAATGTTTTACACAGGATGCACAGATGTAGAACTTCACACCAAAGTCTTCAGTAAGGGTCTTAATAAGATCTGCCACAGGAGAAAATTCATCCTTCTTCTGCCAGGTAAGGGTTTCTGCAAATCCTTTCTTTGCAAGAAGAACACCCTTGTCCATTAAGAAGAAATCAAGTTCAACATCAAAGGCCTTCATGTTAGTGGCAAGCTGCATTGCCCCAGCCACTATGTCAGGATCGTCATAAGAATGTTTGAGAATAAATACAAACTTTTTTTCTGTCATACTAACCTCCTCGGAATCTATTATTTTTTTCCTCATCCCTGAAGGGATTTATCGTCTGTCTCCTTCTGGAATATTATGCCCTTTCTCTCTGTGATGGCAGTGGCTATCTTCTTTCGTGCACTGCTCAGAAGTCTCTGGACTGTTCCGTGGGATATGCCCATCCTCTTGCCAGCCTCTTCCTGTGTCAAGTCTTCCCTATCACATAATCGTAGGGCCTCTATCTCATCCCTGTAGAGGGTTATGAATTCAAGGCGTTCCGAAGGTATGCCAGCAGGTTTGAATATCCTGTTTTTAAGTCTTGAAAAAGAGCATCGGCACTTTCGCGGTTTTTTATACCTTGACATAGGATATAAAATAAATTATGTGCATATGCACATTATAAAATTTAAAAAATAAAAATGTCAAAAATGTTAGTTTCGCCTAACTGTCACTGCTATCCAAAAACAAATTAAAAGGGGTTTTTAAAATAGGCTACAGGCGATAGGAATCAGGCTTCATTCGATAGAAAATAAGAAATACCCTGTAGCCTAATATCCTAACGCCTGAAGCCTCTTCTTTAGCCCTATGCCCCTTCGAAACTCTATTTTGGACAGGTATGTCACTTAGTATTCAGAACTGTTAAAATAAACCATGAAGATGGAGATACCAGTAACAGGTATGACCTGCGCTGCTTGTGTGAGGGCTGTTGAGAAGGCCCTTAAGAGTCTCGAAGGTGTTAAATCTGTTACAGTAAACCTTCCGAGGGAAAGGGCGAGCATAGAGCTTGCAAAATGGATACCTCTTGAGACCATTATCAGTTCAATAAAAGAGCAGGGGTATGGGGTATTAACAGTAAAGGCCTCTCTTTCAATTCAGGGCATGACCTGTGCAGCCTGTGGGGCTGCTGTCCAGAAGGCAATAGGTTCTATTTATGGTGTTGTATCAGTGAATGTTAATCTTGCCACTGAGAAGGCTGTTGTGGAATATATCCCTACACTTACAGGTATTGAAGATATAAGAAAGGCTGTTAAGGAGGCAGGCTATAGTGCTCAGTTAATTGGAGAAGACTTCATTGATAGAGAGAGGATAGAGCGGGAGAGGGATTATAATGACCTGAAGAGGAGATTCATTATAAGTCTTCTGCTCACATTTCCGGTCTTTATTGGGAGCATGGTGGAGATTACCTATATTTCTGAAGAATGGCTCCTTTTTCTCCTTGCAACACCTGTTCAGTTCTGGTCGGGCTGGAGGTTCCACAGGGCAGCCTGGAGTGCCCTTAAACACAGGACTTCTAATATGAATACCCTTGTGAGTGTTGGAACATTCTCAGCCTATATCTATAGCAGTCTTGCCACATTCTATCCTTCCTTTTTTATCAAAGGAGGGGTCGAGCCCCATGTATATTTTGATACCTCTTCCGTGATAATAACCCTTATCCTCCTCGGAAGGCTTCTCGAGGCAAGGGCAAAGGGAAGAACCTCTGAGGCAATTAGGAGACTCATAGGCCTTCAGCCAAAGACTGCGAGGGTTTTAAGGGATGGAGCTGAAGAAGATATTCCTGTAGAGAATCTGAATCCAGGAGATATTATCATCGTCAGACCGGGTGAAAGGATACCAGTTGATGGAAAGATTATAGAGGGCTCTTCCTCAGTAGATGAGTCAATGCTTACCGGTGAAAGTTTGCCTGTTGAGAAATTCAGTGGCGATCCTGTTTTTGGTGGTACCGTAAACAAGGCTGGCTCCTTCAAAATGATTGCAGAAAAGGTTGGCAGAGATACAGTCCTCGCAGGAATCATAAGGCTCGTTGAAGAGGCTCAGGCGAGTAAGGCTCCAATTCAGGCCCTTGTAGACAGAGTTGCCTCTGTCTTTGTGCCTGCTGTTATAGCTATAGCAATCGTGACCTTTGTAATCTGGTATGCCTTTGGTCCATCTTTTACCCTTGCCTTAATGAATTTTATTGCAGTCCTTATTATTGCCTGCCCCTGTGCCCTTGGACTTGCCACGCCAACAGCCATTATGGTTGGAACAGGTATTGGTGCTGAAAGAGGTATACTCATAAAGGATGCCAGGGCACTGGAGATAGCTGGCAAGGTTAATACTGTAGTCCTTGACAAAACAGGAACTATTACAAAAGGTAGTCCTGAGGTAATTGAGATTAAAAACCTCGGAGATATCCCTGATGAGGAGCTTCTGAGGATTGCTGCCTCCATCGAGAGGTTTTCAGAGCATCCCCTTGCAAGGGCTATTGTGGAAAAGGCACTGAGTCTATCAAGTAAAGCCTCTATTGTACTTGAAGACCCCCTCTCGATACATGTAGAGCCAGGTGGTGGCGTGAAGGGAGAGGTCTTGATAAACGATAAAGTGGTCACTGTATTAATAGGGAGTGGTGAATTTTTGAGCAGGCACGGTGTAGATGTATCTTTGTATGGTGAGTATGAGAAGGATATATCATCCAGGGCAATGTCTCCTGTATTTTTAACAATTAATGAAAAGGTCATGGCAATACTTGCTATTTCTGATCCACTAAAAGAGGGCTCAAAAGAGGCAGTTGAAGAGCTCAGGAGACTCTCCATAGAGGCGATAATGCTTACAGGTGATCATGACCGTACAGCATCGGCAATTGCTAGGAGGATAGGCATAGAGAGATATTATGCAAGGGTTACACCTGAGGAGAAGTTGAGGAGAATAAGAAGCCTCAAAGAAGAGGGAAGGATTGTGGCAATGATTGGTGATGGCATAAATGATGCCCCTGCCTTAATGGAGGCCCATGTTGGTATAGCCATTGGTACAGGAACAGATATCGCTATGGAGTCAAGTGATATCACTTTAATTAAGGGTGACCTTATGAGTGCAGTGAAGGCAATAAAGCTCAGCAGGCTAACAATGAAAACAATAAAACAGAATCTCTTCTGGGCATTCATATATAACATTGTCGGTATACCTGTTGCTGCTGGAATAGTTTATCCCTTTACAGGTCTTCTCCTCAACCCCATGATTGCCTCGTTAGCAATGGCAATGAGCTCTGTAAGTGTTGTGACAAATTCGTTGAGATTAAGAAGGAAGGTAAGGTTTTAAAATCATCAGGTCTCTCTTTTGAGAATCTTATTCAAGGCATACCTTGCAGCCTCTATCTGAGCTTCTTTTTTGCTTTTTCCAGAGCCAGATCCAAAAAATTCACCCTGAATATAGACATTTACTGTAAAGACTTTTCTGTGCTCCTCACCATGTTCAGATACTATTTTATAATCGGGTAGTTTACCATAGATTTCAAGGGAGACCTTCTGGAGTTCTGATTTTGGGTCGAGTATGAGGTCTGAAGAGGCGATCTCTTCCAGTTTATTTTCAAAAAGCCTCAGCACAACATCCCTTGCCATTTCAAGCCCCCTGTCAAGAAATACTGCGCCGATAATTGCCTCGAGGCAATCAGCAAGAATCGAGGGTTTCTGCCTTCCACCTGTCTGTTCTTCTCCTTTTCCAAGAAGGATATGTTGACCCAGAGAGATAGTGTTTGCAATATCATGGAGTACAGATTCCTTTACAAGATAGGCCTTCAGGGCTGCAAGCCTTGATTCATCTTCATGGGGAAATTTAAGATAGAGATGTTCTGATATTACAAGGCCAAGAACGGCGTCTCCAAGAAACTCAAGCCTTTCATTGTATGAAGGGAATTCATTCGGTCTTTCATTATGAAGGGATTTGTGTGTAAGGGCCTCAAGAAGAAGTCCCTTGTTCTGGAAAGAGTAGGCTATAGATTCTTCAATTGCCTGTAAATTTTCTAAAAACAAGAGAGGCATTCGTTCCACCAAATCCGAAGGAATTAGATATGGCGCAGTTAACTTCCATTTTTTTTGCCTTATTTGGAACATAATCGAGATCACAGGCAGGATCTGGTTTTTCGAGATTAATTGTTGGTGGTACAATATTGTGATAAATACTCAAGACAGTTATAACGGCCTCCACTCCCCCTGCTGCTCCAAGGAGATGCCCTGTCATGGATTTGGTGGAACTGACAGAGAGCCTGTAGGCGTGTTCACCAAAGACCTTTTTTATAGCCATTGTCTCAAGTTCATCTCCATATTTTGTAGATGTTCCATGGGCATTTATGTAATCCACCTCTTCAGGTCTTATACCCGCATCTTTAAGAGCTGCCTCCATGCATCGTGCAGCACCCTCGCCTTCAGGAGCAGGAGATGTGATATGATAGGCATCACCACTCATTCCATAACCAATCACCTCTGCATATATCCTTGCTCCCCTTCTGAGGGCATGGTTCAGTTCTTCTAAGATCATAATCCCTGCTCCTTCTCCCATTACAAAGCCATCCCTGTCAATATCAAAAGGTCTGCTTGCCCTTTCAGGCTCATCATTTCTTGTTGAGAGGGCCTTCATGGCAGTAAAGCCGGCTATCCCCATAGGGGTTATGACAGCCTCAGTACCACCTGCTATCATGGCATCTGCCATTCCGTATTGGATTATCCTGAAGGCATCTCCAATGGAGTGGCTTCCCGTTGCGCAGGCAGTGCAGGGAGAAGAATTAGGTCCTTTAGCACCATATCTAATAGAGACCTGACCTGCTGCAAGGTTGATTATTATCATGGGAACAAAAAAAGGGGATATCCTCCTGTGACCCTTTTCAAGAAGGATTTTGTGATAATGCTCTATCATGGGAAGGCCTCCCATGCCAGAACCGATTATCACACCAACCCTCTCGGCATTATCCTTCGTTATCTTTAAGCCTGAGTCCTTTATTGCCATGTCAGAGGCAGCAATAGCAAAGTGGATAAACCTGTCCATCTTCTTTATCTCTTTTTGCTCTATATATTGCGAGGGATCAAAATCCTTTACCTCAGCCGCAATCTGGACAGGGTAGGTGGAACAATCAAAATGTGTAATTTTCCCAACACCTGATCTGCCTTCCAGAAGGGCCTGCCATGTCTTTTCAACTCCTGTTCCAAGAGGAGTTACAAGACCCAGGCCTGTAACGACAACTCTTCTCTTTTCCATAATTCTTATCTGATGAGATCAGGCATTACCGGTTTTTTTCTTGATATACTCAATTGCGTCCTTGACCTTAACGATCTTTTCTGCATCCTCATCAGGTATCTCAATATTGAAGGCCTCCTCAAAGGCCATAACGAGCTCCACTGTGTCAAGGGAATCTGCACCGAGGTCCTCTACAAATGAGGATTCTGGTGTGATATCAGCAGGATTCACCCCAAGCTGTTTTGCAATGATCTCCTTTACCTTCTCTTCCATCTAAACACCTCCATATTTTTTCAAAATAAGAGCACCCTTAAGGTCTCCATATATTTGAGGCAATGCCTCTTTATAGAAGATTACATATACATACCACCATTTACATGGATCACCTGACCCGTTATGTAACCAGCCATTGGTGATGCAAGAAAAGCAACAACATTTGCCACATCCTCAGGAGTACCGAATCTTCCCAGAGGTATTGCCTTTAGCATCTCAGCCTTCACATTTTCTGGAAGGGCCTCTGTCATCTTTGTCATTATAAATCCTGGGGCTACAGCATTTACTGTAATATTTCTACTTGCATACTCTTTTGCAATGGTCTTTGTAAGCCCTACCATCCCAGCCTTCGATGCACTGTAATTTGCCTGTCCCGGATTACCCATAAAGGCAACAACAGAGGCTATATTAATTATCCTTCCATATCTCTGTTTTGCCATTATCTTTACAGCCTCTTTTGAACAGAGAAATACACTTTTCAGATTTATAGCAATTACAGAATCCCACTCCTCCTCTTTCATTCTAAGTAGAAGGGCATCCTTTGTGATGCCAGCATTATTTACAAGTATATCTATCCTTCCCATCTTTTCAACTATCTCCTTAAAGGCCTTTTCCACCTGTTCACTGTTGGAAACATCAAAAGAGATAGAAAAGGTTTTGACACCGAAGGCTGAAGAGATCTCATCAGAAGTCTTTTTTGCCTCTTCAGAAAGGATATCACATATTACCAGAGAAGCCCCCTTTTTCGCCAGTGCCTCTGCTATGGCCTTACCTATTCCTCTTGCAGAACCTGTGACTACCGCTACCTGATCTCTGAGTTCTAATTCCATTTTACCTCCCGTTTTGTAACAGTTTAGCTTTTTCTAAAAAGCATAGCACGACTTCTTCTCGATAAAAATACTCACCTTAGACCGGTGAAAAGGAAAATATCATTCACCAAAAAATTCAGCCTTAAACCTATACTTTACAGGGCGGATATAATTTTATCGGATATTGTATTTCAAAGTCAATTTTAAGTTATAATAAAACAAAAAAATGAGGGAAAAATGCCAAAGGTATATCTTATAGATGTAACAAACAGAGACGGGGTGCAGACATCAAGGATACTACTTCCAAAGCTATCTAAGACTATGCTCAATATTTATCTTGATGAGATGGGTATATACCAGAGTGAGGTGGGTTTCCCTACATTAAAACATGAGGTTAATTATATTAATGCAAATCTTGAGCTTGCAAATATGGGGGTTATAAAGAGGCTCCATCTTGAGGGCTGGTGCAGGGCTATACCAGAGGATGTTGAGCTTGCCTTTAAAAACTGCCCTGAGCTTAAACATCTGAATATCTCCATATCCACATCAGACATTATGATTCAGGGCAAATGGCAGGGTAAAAAAACATGGAAGGACCTTTTAAAATCAGCTATTGATGCTATAAAACTTGCAAAGGACAAAGGAGTCGAGACCCTTGGAGTGAATGCTGAGGATGCCTCAAGGACAGAACTTGACAGGCTTATTGAGTTTGTCCTTGCAGCAAAAGAACATGGGGCAGACAGGTTTAGGTATTGTGATACCCTTGGCGCCGATGACCCTATTACAATATACGAAAGAATAAAGGCCCTTGCCCTTGCAACGAAGTTTCCTATTGAGATGCACTGCCATAACGACCTTGGCATGGCAGAGGCAGTCTCTGTTGCTGGTGCCCAGGGTGCTATAGAGGCAGGAGTAGATGCTTATATAAATACTACTGTTAATGGTTATGGAGAGAGGGCTGGTAATTGTGACCTTGTTTCAACTATCCTTGCCCTGAAATTCTCCCATGGCCTTAAGGAGAAACTTCCCCTTGATGAGCATGTTGACCTTACAAAGGCCTGGAAGATAGCAAAATATGCCTCCTATGCCTTTAATATCCCAATTCCAATAAATCAGCCAGGAGTTGGTGCCAATGTCTTTGCCCATGAATCAGGCATCCATGCTGATGGTGCCTTGAAGGACAAAAGGAATTATGAGCTCTTTGATCCTGAGGATGTTGGAAGGGGTGCACCAGAACTTCTCGAGACGGGTCGGATTATCACAACAGGTGAATATGGAGGAATTAAGGGTTTCAGATATGTCTACAGCAGACTCGGTATAGAGTTTCATGATGACAGTGAGGCAAGAAAGATTCTTGAACTTGTACAATATGCCAATCTCCATACCCAGAAACCCCTAACCGATGATGAGCTTAGATTTATCGCTCAATATCCTGAGATTGCGAGGAAGATCCTTACAGTTAATCCTTGAATGGAAACAGATAGGTTAAGAGTTAGAAACTCTTCAGGACATCTGAAATTCCAGGATAGCGATTCTTTAGATAATCCTCCTAAATCTCTTTTGGTCAAACTCCTTAGGCCAGATATACCCTATTTATTTTTGGTAGGGTCATGTGGTTTGAATTATTCATAATACTACTTCTTATAATCTTTAACGGATTTTTTGCTGCTTCAGAGATAGCTGTAGTTACGGTAAGAAGGACACGGATAAAGCAGCTCGTGGAAGAAGGCAGAAGAAACGCAAAGGTTCTTTTTGAATTAAGAAAGAATCCTGATAGATTCCTTGCTACTATTCAGATTGGTGTTACACTGGCTGGTGCCTGTGCCTCTGCAATAGGAGGTGCTACTGCCGTATCGGTTATAAAACCGATGCTGGAGAGTTTACCATTGCCATTTATTTCTGCCTCGGCTGAGGCAATAGCCTTAACATTAGTGATCGCTTTTATAACCTATTTTTCTCTTGTAATAGGCGAGCTTATACCTAAGGCCATCGCCCTTTCAAACCCGGAAGGGGTTGCCCTTTTTGTCGCCCCTATTATCGAGAGTTTTTCGAAACTAACAGATATTGGTGTAAAGTTTTTAACACTGAGTACAAATTTTCTTCTGCGACCTTTCGGAAAGAAGGCCTTCACAGAAAGGGCTTATATTTCTGCAGAGGAGATAAAACTTATCCTTGAAGAAGGTGGAGAAGAAGGCATATTTGAGCCAGAGGAAAAAAAACTTATCCACGGTGTCTTTGAATTTGTTGATACATTTGTTAAAGAGGTAATGATACCAGCGCCCCAGATGGTAACCATTGGTATTAATATGACAGTTGATGAGGTAAAGGCGATCATTGCTGAAGAGAATTTTTCGAGATATCCTGTAACTGGTAAGGACATTAATGACATAAGGGGTATCCTTTATGCAAAGGATTTTTTCAATGTATTGAGTTCTCAAGGAACGGTTGATATCAGAAAAATTGTAAAGCCTCCATTCTTTGTTCCCGAGACAATGAAGGTGAGTAATCTTCTCAGGGAAATGCAGAAGAAGAGGGTTCATATGGCAATTGTTATAGATGAATATGGAAGTGTATCCGGCCTTGTTACCTTAGAGGACATTCTTGAGGAGATTGTGGGTGAGATTAGAGATGAGTATGATGTAGAGAGTCCTGTAGTTGAGCTTCCTGATGGGACTAAGATTATTGATGCCTCTATAAGTATTGCTGACCTTGATGAGGATTATGGGATTAAACTTCCAGAGTCTCCAGAATATGAGACACTCGGAGGTTTCATACTTACCCGTCTACAGAGGATACCTCATCAGAATGATGTTGTTGACCTTCCCAATATGAGATTAAGGGTAATAGAGATGGTTGGTCAGAGAATATCTAAGGTGAGAGTGGAAAAGATATAAATATGGATTTCAGTCTAATTGACGAACTTGCTGAACTCTGCGGTATCCTGCCGGGATATTATGACATAAATGGAAGATTCCATACCACTACTCCAGAAACAAAGGTCTTTATTTTAAAGGCGATGGGATATGACCTTTCCAGTAGTGAGGCTATTAAAAAGGCCCTTCAGCAGAAACGATTATATCCATGGCTCAGTTTTATAGAGCCTGTATATGTCTACAGCCTTGAGGAGCAACCTCCAAGGATATTTTTTTATCTGCCTGCTGAAGAAGGCTCAGAGACCAGCATATCCATCAGTATCTCAATCTTTAATGAAAAGGGAGACCTAATTCATTTCAGCAGGATAACACCTGTAAGATTTAAAGAGCGAGATATTAATGGCAGGCGGTATATAAAGGTAGCTTATGAGTGCCGGGAGATTGTTGAGCCAGGTTATTATGATGCAGAGATAGAGCTCTCCCATCCTGATAAGTCCTATGATGGTTTAAAAAAAAGAACAAGGCTGATTCTCTCACCTGGTTACTCTTACCTGCCAGATGAGCTTCTTGAAGGCCGATGCTGGGGGATTGCTGTCAATCTCTATGCGATTCGCTCACAGAACAACTGGGGAGCTGGTGATTTCGACGACCTCAAGAAGATTATATCCTGGATATCTGAGCTTGGAGGTGATCTTGTTGGTATAAATCCCCTTCATGCTATATCCAATACTATGCCTTATGGAGTAAGTCCCTATGCACCACTAAGCAGGCTCTATAAGAATCCCCTTTATCTCAATATGGCAGAGATTTATGATGCTACGAAATTTATTAATAAAAGTGATCTGAAGAGTTTAAGGGAAAAGGATTTAATAGACTATGAGGGAGTTTATTCTTTTAAAATATCAGTTTTGAGAAGGGTTTTCGCTGATTTTTATAAAAATCACTACATAAAAGATACAGAAGAGGCTAAAAGATTTAAGAGCTTTATTGCTAAAGAAGGGAAAGACCTTGAGCTCTTTGCCCTGTATCTTGCCCTTTCAGAAAGATTCAAAACAACAGACTGGCAGAGATGGCCTTCGGAGTATCACAATCCTGTAGGTGCTTCTGTTAAGAGATTTTATGAAGATCACCGATACGATGTCCTGTTTTTCCAGTATATTCAGTGGCTCCTTGATTTACAGCATAGAGGATTACAGGACCTTTCTAAAAAAGAAGGCCTCCTTATTGGTCTTTACCATGACCTTGCTATAGGTGCTGTGAGAGGAAGCAGTGATGTCTGGTCAAATCAGGAGCTTTTCTGTACAGGGATAGACCTTGGAGCTCCACCTGATGACTTCAGCCCTGATGGACAGAACTGGGGATTTCCCCCATATTTACCTGAAAGATTAAGGAATCAGGGATATGAATTCTTTATAAAAACCTTGAGGAAGAACATGCAGTATGCTGGAGCCCTGAGGATTGACCATGCTCTTGGACTCTTCAGGCAATTTTGGATTCCCCATGGAATGAGTCCATCAGATGGTGCTTATGTCCGTTTACCACACGAAGATTTTTTAAAGATTGTGAGCCTTGAGAGCTTCAGGAATAACACTGTTATAGTTGCTGAGGATCTTGGAACTATTGGTGAGAATGTGAGAGAAAGCCTCAAAAGATACAGGATGCTCTCATACAGGCTCTTCTATTTTGAGAGAAAATATCCAGATCCATCATTTCTTGAGCCATCGAGTTATCCCGAATTGAGCCTTTCAGCTGTAACTACCCATGATCTTCCCACACTTAGGGGATTCTGGAAAGGGATTGACATTGACCAGAGGAAGTCTCTTGGTAAATTTAGCAATGATGATATATGGAGAAGCGAGATTGAAAAAAGGAATAAAGACAGGCTTCTGATTATTGAGGCATTAAAAAAAGAGAGATTAATTCCAGAGGATTATGTTATCCCTGATGAACTCACAGAGGAATTATGTCTTGCCATATATGCTTATATTGCGAGGACCCCTTCAAGGATTGTTCTTGTGAGTCTTGATGACATAATTGGTACATTAAATCAGCAGAATATGCCTGGCACTGTAGATAGCTATCCCAACTGGAGACAGAAGACAGAACCTTTTCTTGAAGATATATTAAATGATAAAAGGTTTCAGAGGCTTTCGGAGATATTTAAATTTAAATAATGATGGTGGAGCTGAGCGGGATCGAACCGCCGACCTCGTGAATGCCATTCACGCGCTCTCCCAACTGAGCTACAGCCCCAACCTATATATTTATACCAACTTAACAGGTGGTCTGTCAATACTGGATGATAAAGAGATTTAAACCCAAATTACGCAAATATTAGTAGTGTACTTTGGGGCTTCGCCCCAAACCCCTTTTAATAAAACATTTTTTTCTAATGGGGAGTTTGAAGGGCTTTGTCCCTCAAAGCTTTGCCCCTTTGAATCCCCCAAAAAACAGACTTCAGGCTATAGGCGACAGGCTATATTCAGGCTACAGGCGACAGGAATTTTTCTTATAGCCTATAACCTGAAGCCTATAGCCTAATTTAATCGCCTGTAGCCTATGGCCTATAGCCTATCATAAGGGAGTTTGAGGGACAAAGTCCCTCAAAGCTTCGCCCCAAACCCCTTTTATCTCTTGAGACAAACTGGTATATGTAATATCTTATCTTGCTGTATACCTTGTAAGCAGTATTGCATGCTATACCAAGCTCTTTGTATGCCCTGTTCACTGGCACTTTAAGGATGCTATCTTTTCTAATTCTCTACTCTTTTTTACAGGTATGACGCTTAAAGAAGTTTCTCCTAACTTTACCTATGTGGGTGCTATTGCAGAAGGGGCAAAAATCATAGGTGGAATATTTTAAGCAATCACCAAGATTAAAAGTGTATCCTTATCCTTTGGAAGTTTCTCAACATGCTTATCAAACTCTGCATCATAAATGGATATAGCACCAGGTATATGTCCCTCATGATATCTTGGAGCTGGCCTTGAATCAATGAGGACAAATCTTTCTTTTTCAGATCCGCTTTCAATTAGCCTGGCAAGTTCATCAACCTTGACAAGTTTTTCTTCTGGGACTCTTGCGGGGGTTTTACAGATATGCTCTTTGCATATAACTGACCAGCCCTCTCCTCAATCTCAATGGCTATCTCTTTTTCCTTCGGTATCTTATTTATCTTTTCAGCACCGATTAACTTTGTATTGTCATCATATTTGACAATCCATGTAGCAGGTCCGATCTGGATCTGGACTGTCTCTGCCTTCTGGGAGACATTAATAAAATTACCACGGAGGATTTTTTCATCAGGTGAATGACATTGTTTGCAGATTTTAGCTATCTTGGGCTTCTCTGTTTGTGATATTGCGGGAAGATTCAAAAGTAGTAAGGTAAGAAAGGATACAGAACAAATAAAAGAGGGAGAGAAAAAACTGGAAATGATCTCAAAAATTCATACCTTCTCAAGGACAAAGAGGAGCTGGCCTTCCTGAACAGCATCATTGAGTTTTACACATATCTCTTTTATCTGGGCATCAAAGGGTGCTACTATGGCATTTTCCATCTTCATTGCCTCAAGATTGGCAATCTCTTCACCCTTATGGACGATATCACCAACCTTGAGTATTCCTCTCTGGGGATTACCGATCCTCCAGACATTTCCAGCTATGGGAGCTCCTATCTCATTAAAGGCCCTTGCCATCCTTATCTCTTTCTTTTTAGCCCTCGGGGTCTCTACCTTATAAACCCTCGTCTTGTTGTTCACCTTCATAACGACATGAATAATCCCTTCATATTCACCACCAATAGATACAAGTTCAATGCAATAGGGTTTGCCCCAGAGTTCAAATTCCACCTTGTCGCCCGGTTTTTTTAATCCTTCACGCCACACATTTGTAGGAAGCACAAGGGGTGCCTCACCATATTTCTCTCTGAATTCTATAAACTCAAGGGCATCTTTTGGATGCATTAAGAATAAAATGAATTCCTCCTCTGAAGGGTCTCTGCCGAGGTAATCAGCAAGTTCTTTCCTCAACCTGTCAAGGTCATCATCCTCAATATGCTCAAGGGGCGAAAGCTCCTTCCTCTCCTTTAATTTCTTCTGCCATTCATCTCCAAAGGCACTCCTGTAAACCCACTCATCGGGCCATCCAGCCGGGAGTTTTCCATAATGACCGAGGATGAGGTTCTTAAAGTCTCCTGGTGCATTCCTGAAGAGCTGAAGGAGTTCCTCCTGCTCATGGGGCTCCATGGCATTAAAGTCCTGATCCTTTTCCTCAACAAATTTTGTAAGGAGCTCAATAATATGTCTTACACCAGCATCTCCGCGCTCCTTTGCATATCTGTTAACAATGCCGCTACAGGTAACCCAGGTGATCTGGCTTCCAGGGGTAACATCAAAATATCTTACTATCCTGTTATAAAGAGACATAACCTTTAGAATAGCTGGCATGAGATGTAAAAAATCTGACTTCAATGCCTGTTCAAAGGAGCTCGGAAAGGCACCACCTGGCATCTTATGTCTTGTAACAGTATGGTCAAGACCACGAAATGGAGATTCTGCCCAGTCATAATAGCCAATCCACTCTCTTACTTTATATACTGCCTCCTCAGCAACTTTTCTGTTTAGATGGACAGGAATTCCTGATTCCTCAAACACAGCCTGAACACCAAGTATTGGCGAGTGACCATAAAATCTTACAAGGGAGTCTTCCTGAACATCAAAGATCTTTGCACCGGCCTTTGCTGCAGAAAGAAGGGCTGGTATGGCAAGACCATCAGTGATATGTCTGTGGTAATTTATAACCAGTTCAGGATACTTTTGCTTTATAGCATCTACAAGCTCACCTATTGCCTTTATATCTCCAACACCTGCCATGTCCTTTATGCATAGAACTATCTCATCGACACCACCACAGAGGTCAACTATCTCCTTAACAACACCAAGGTAATAATCAATTGTTGTCCAGTCAGCACTTGTATATGAGATGGCTGGTTCAAAGAGCCTCCCTCTCTTCATAACGACCTCAGCAACAGCCCTCATATTGCGCACATCATTTAAGAAGGAAAAGCACCTCCAGACATCAATATCAACCTGGGATACAACATATTCGATAACATTCCTTGGATAAGGCCTGTATCCCCAGAGATTCGTCTCCCTCACAAGGGTCTGGAGTAACACATCAGGCATTAATTCCCTGAGAATCCTTATCTCCTCAAAGGGGCTTTCTCTCCTGTTCATTATCCCTACATGCCATCTTGCACCACCGTGGCATTCCGCACTAAAAAGGCCCATCCTGTTGTAATAAGGTGCAAGGGTCTTCAGGTCATAAATACGGAGTCTATTCTTAAAATCAGACTGACCCGCATCCCTCATCCCAACAGAGACAAAGCAGACACCCTTGAGTTCTCTCAAGGCCTTAACTATATCCCTTGGAGACATACCAGGTCTTACAAAGACCCATTTCTTAAGGTCTTCATTAACATTTCCATTTGTAACTGAGTTAATATTTTTTATCTTTGCCATAAAACTACTTATTTACATCCATGGTTGTGGCCCTAAGGCAGATATCTCTGCCACATATCGGGCTACCTTTAATGCCTCATCCTCTGAGGTCTTTTCCTTAAACATGGAAACAAGCTCATTCATATGCTCTTCAATAAATCTTGTGGAGAACTCACCTCTGATAAAAGCCGGATGCCTTATAATGCTAAGAAGAAGTGGTGCAAGGGTCTTAATGCCCTCCACCCTCAATCCCCTGCTCAGGGCCCTGTCCATAACCCTTATAGCATCCTCCCGATCTGCACCAGCAGACATGAGGAGCATAAAAAGGGAATCATAATAAGGTGGAATGTCAGCACCCTCATATACACCAGTGGATATCCTCACACCAGGGCCGTGAGGGATCTCAAGCCTCGTTATTGTTCCGAAGGAAGGGCTGAAGGTCTTCGGATCCTCAGCATTGAGTCTCACCTCAAGGGCCCACCTGTTTGGATGGACATCTGCCTGTTTGAAGGGAAGTCTTTTACCCATAGCCACATCAAGCATAATCCCCACTATATCAAGACCTGTAATGAGCTCAGTAACACCATGCTCTACCTGAAGCCTTGTATTGACCTCAAGGAAATAATACTTTCTTGTATTTGAATCAAAGATGAATTCCACTGTTCCGGCAGATGTATAGTTTATCTCCCTCATTAATCTAAGGGCTGTAAAGCATATCTCCTGCCTCAGGTCTTCATCAAGGGTTGGTGAGGGAGCCTCCTCTATAATCTTCTGGTTCCTTCTCTGTATTGTGCATTCCCTTTCGTAAAGATGGACAATGTTGCCGTATTTATCTCCCACAACCTGAACCTCTATGTGCCTTCCCCTCTCAATATACTTTTCTACGAGAAGGGTATCATCTCCAAAGGCCTTTTTAGCCTCTGACTTCGCCTGGTTAAAGGCAATCTGTAGCTGATCTTCCTTCTCAACCTTAACCATGCCTTTCCCACCGCCGCCTGCAGAGGCCTTTATCATAATGGGATACTGGATGTTTTCTTCCCTAATCCATTTCTTTATAGTCTCAATATCCTTAACATCAGTAATACCTGGGATTGTTGGTACATTTGCTTTCTGGGCAATCTTCTTTGCCCGAATCTTATCTCCCATCAATCTGATAACCTCTGGTTGAGGACCAATCCAGATAAGACCAGCATCTATAACCATCTGAGCAAAGTCAGGATTCTCAGCAAGAAAACCCCAACCAGGATGAATGGCATTACAGCCACTCCTCAGGGCAGCATCTATGATTTTTTCGGCATTAAGATATGATTCTGCCGGAGGGGCCTCTCCAATATGAATTGCCGTATCTGCCATAAAGACATGATGAGCGAGCCTGTCAGGAGTGCTGTAAACAGCAGTGGTAGGAATCCTTCTATCCCTGCATGTGAGCATCACCCTCACAGCAGGTACACCCCTGTTTGCAACGAGAACCTTTTTTATCTCAGGCATAAATCTGAAACCTCCACTTATCAGGGGTTAGATGTAAAAATGAATCAAAAGTTTGAGATCTGACCCCAGATTCCTCTTTCAATCAATATAACAGGCAAATCAAATTCTTTTAAAATACTTTAAAAACCAAAAATATGTCAAGACAAGCCCTTTATTTGTGGAAGATTAAATTGATTCAGTGCATCGCTACTTGTTTTGAGGAGGTTTCGGGTCTTTTAAGAAGGAATATCAATACAAAGACACAGAGCATAAGGATGCTCAGGAGGTGGAAGGCATCATTGAATCCAAGCATACTGGCCTGTCTCAAAAGCTCCCGGTAGATAAGGCCAAGACCAGCCCTTTCTGATAAAGGACCAAATCCCTTGAGGTCAAATAGAAAGGATAATTGCTCATGGGCATATTGAAAGCTATGGTCAAAGATAGTTAAGTTCTCAACGAGCCTGAACTGATGGAATTGGGTTCTTCGCCCAAGCATTGTTGTCACAAAAGCAACACCGAAACTTCCTCCGAGGTTTCTCAGAAGATTATATATACCCGTTGCATTTCCCATATCCTCCTTTTTTATCCCTGCCATTGTGAGTAAGGTTAGAGATATAAATATGAAGGGCATCCCAATACCAAGTACAATCCTTGGCCATATAATACTCCAAAAGTCTGCCTGAAGATTAAAATTGGACATAAGATAGGTTGCATAAGAACATATAAGAATTCCTGCACCAAGAATTATCTTTGGATTTATCTTATGAACAAGCCTTCCAGCAATAGGAAGGACAATAAGGGTGGCAAGACCACCAGGGCCAAGGACAAGACCTGCCAGGGTTGCTGTATATCCCATAAGGGTCTGGAGATATATGGGTAATAACACAATGCTTCCAAAGAGATTAAAGAAGGCAAAGAACATCACCACATTGCCTGTGCTAAAGGAGAGGTTTTTGAAGACCTTGAGGTTTACGACAGGTGTCTCTGTGAAGAGCTCAACTATTATAAAAAGCACAAGGCTAAGGCAAGAGATTATTGTAAGGGTAGTTATGAATCGGGAGTCAAACCAGTTTTCGCTCTGACCCTTATCAAGGACTATCTGAAGGCATCCAAGACCAATGGCAAGAAGCATGATTCCAAGGTAATCAATCTTGAGTTTCATGCCCTTCATGTAAGGAGGATCTTTTATGAAAAATATTGTCATGAGAATAGAGATTATGCCTATAGGTATGTTTATATAAAAGACCCATCGCCAGGACCAGTTGTCTGTTATCCATCCACCAAGGAGCGGACCTACAATAGGACCGAACATAATACCTATGCCAAAGGCTGCCATGGCAGTGCCATGCTGATGGGGTGGAAAAGTTTCGAGAAGTATGGACTGGCTCAATGGTTGAAGGGCTCCTCCTCCAATCCCCTGAATTATCCTGAAGAATACAAGGCTCTCAAGACTCCAGGCAGAACCACAGAGAAAAGAGCTTAAGGTAAACATGGCTATTGATAAAAGGAGGTATCTCTTTCTCCCAATGCGTCTGCTAATCCATCCTGTCATGGGTATTATAATGGCATTAGAGACGAGATAGGATGTAATTGTCCAAGTGGACTCCTCTATCCCTGCAGAAAGGCTTCCCCTTATATGGTCAAGAGAGACATTGACAACAGAGGTGTCAATGATCTCTATAAGGGTCGGAAGCATTACTGTTAATGTAATAAGCCACTTATTCATTATTCAACAATTATGGTTGTTACAACAGACATACCGACTCTAAGGATATGCCTTGGATCTGTATTTCCCTCAAGGACAATCTTTACAGGGATCCTCTGGACAACCTTCACATAATTTCCTGTGGCATTCTCAGGTGGAAAGAGGGAAAAGACGGCACCAGTACCTGCCATTATGCTATCTACCCTTCCCCAGAAGACCCTGCCAGGATAAGTATCAACCTTTATCTTTACTCGCTGTCCTGGCCTCACCTTACTTAGCTGGGTCTCTTTATAATTTGCTATTATCCATACATTCTCAAGAGGCACAACAGCCATAAGGGGCTGACCTTCCCTTATCTGATTGCCAATCTCAACAGACTTCTTTGTTATATATCCATCAGAAGGTGAATAGATCTTTGTATAACTCTGTCTGAGCCTGGCTGATTCAAGGATCGCCTCCTTCTGTCTTATATTTGCCATTTGCAAAGGTCTTAATGATTCTACCTGTTTTAAAAGGGCTCTCTGGGCCTCTATTGCACTCCTGGCCTGACGAACCAGCTCTTCCTGGGCCTTTACCTGAGCAAGGGCTACCTCATAGGCAGTCTTAGCCCTATCGTACTGGGCCTTTGAGATGGCCTCCTTTTTAAAAAGACCTTCTGCCCTTTTGAGGTCCAGTTCTGCCTGAGAGAGATTTGCCCTCTGAAGGGCAAGATTTGCCTTCTGGGCCTCATACCTTGCCTTTGCCTCATCAAGCTGCCTTATTGCTGCCTCTATCCTTGCATTGATCTCTTTGAGTTTTTCTCGCTCTGCATTAAGTCCTGCCTCTGCCTCCCTTACCTTCACCTCATAATCAGAAGGCTCAATCTCAACAAGGAGCTCACCTTTCTTTACATACTGGTTATCCTTTACATGGATTGCCGAAACAGTGCCTGAAACCTTTGAGGCTACTATATGGATTGACCCCTCAACATAGGCATTGTCTGTTGTTATGTGTGTTGATTTGTATCTGAGGTAGAAAAAGAGTGTAAGGGCACCAATGAGTCCGACAATAGAAAAGGTAATTATGGCTAATTTAAGCCTTCTACTGTTACTTTCGCCACTAAAACTGTTACTTTCGCCACTAAAATCCCCTTTCATCCTTACCTCCTGAATTGTTAACTTGATGCCAGCTCGATTATTCTCCAAATTCTGTTGCAATATCTTTGCCCAGAGAATACAAAAGACCTGCCTTTGCCCTCAGATATTCATATTTTGCCCTGTAGTAATTCGTCTCTGCAAGACTTAAAAGGGCAATGGCATCAAGGACATCAGTGGATTTGCCCACACCCTCTTCAAATCTAATCTTATTTATCCTTAGATTCTCTTCTGCCTGTGAGATAGCCTTCTGAGTAAGATTAAGCCTTTCTACTGCGTTCTTGAGCTCTACAAAATATCTCTTTACCTCAAGTCTTATATCATCAACGACCCTCTTCCTCTCCTCAAGGAGCTGCATCTGCTGAGCTCTAAGTCTTGCGATCTCTGAACTTGTTGAACCACCACTGAAAAGATTAACATTCAAACCAAAAACCAATGACCAGTTGTCTTCATGAAGCATATATCTGTTTTCTGTATACTCATAGCTTGCCTGAAGAAAAAGCCTTGGATAGTATTCTCCTGCCTTTGCCTTTTCTCTCAATCTAAGGACCTCAATCTCATTATCAATTGCCTTTATCTCAGGCCTCAGTTCCTCAGCAATCTCATAGGCTGAAGACAGGTCAAAACAAAAGGCTGAAGAGTGAGGGCTGAGGGATGAAGAATCGATAATCTCAACCTCTTCTGTCCTGAAATCTGCATCAAGGGGCTTCAAAAGTAGGCTGTTAATCCTCGATACATAAAGAGACCTCTGATTTTTTAAACTCAAGAGCCTCTGACGGGCATCAGAGAGCCTAACCTCTATCTCGAGCCTTTCGTTCTTGGTGCTCATACCTTCTTCGAAAAGTGCTATGGCATCCTTGAGATGGGCCTCAAGGCTCTCCACTTCTCTTTCTGATACATTTATCAATTTCTCTATCTCAAGGAGGTCGAGATAGGCCTTTGTGAATTCAAGACTAATAAGATTCCTGATCCTCCTTGTCTCGTTCTCTGTTATAGAAACAGCCTTTTTTGAGGCATTGTATAATGATATATCTCCCCCAAAGTCATATATTGTTTGATAAAGATTTATGCCATAGGAGAGAAAGGATCTTTCTGATGTATAAACCTCCTGAGGTCCAAATCGGGCTCCTGGCTGATAGGCAAGAAAGATATGCCTCCCATAAGCATTAATGGAAGGTAATAATCTTGACCTTGCAAGACTAACTTCACTCCTTGCTATTTCTTCATTCAGGGTAGCAATCTTAAGGAGCCGTGCCTCCTGAGTAACGATCTTAAGCCCTTCCTGAAGGGTAAGGATGGGCAGTTCATGGCTCGTTACCTCGGCACCAGTAGTACTTGCAAAATTATTTGAGGGGTAGAGCCCCTCTGAGGAGAAGGCAACATTTGGGGCAATTAGTAAAAAGAATAGATAGCTCAAAAAAAGTGGTAGTTCTAACAATTCTCGTCTCATTAATCTCTCACCCCCTCACCACCTTTTACCTCGCCACTAATCACTCCAAGGGCCTTGTAAAGGAATACATAGTTATTAAGCACCTCTGCCCTGAGTCTTATGAGATTGAGCCTTGCATTGAGATATCCTCTCTGGCTGTCAAGGACTGTAAGATAATCCGTGAGACCCTTCTCATATCTCTTCTCAGAGAGTCTGAGGACCTTCTCAAGGCTCTCGAGTTGTTCTTTCTGGGTATCCAGCCTCTTCATGGATTGTTCAAGGCTCACAAGACCATCATAAACCTCCTTAAAGGCGGTCCTAACTGTCTTTACATATTGTAAAAGGGCCTCTTCCTTCTGTGCCTCCTTGAGCCTCACATTTCCCCGCGTCCTTCCAAAATCAAGAAGTGGCATGGCAGCATTCGCACCAATGTTCCAGAATACTGCAGAGGACTGGATAAGGTTTTGGAGTTCACTGCTCTGTAATCCCAGAAGTCCTGTAAGGGAGATCTTCGGGAAATAGGCTGCCCTTGCAACACCTATCTCAAGATTTGCAGCCTTAAGGTTCTCTTCTGCCTGGATTATATCAGGCCTTTTCTGAAGAACCTCTGATGGAATGAAAGAAGGCAGAGGAGGAATCTCTGGCATCTCCCTGCTAAAGTCATAGGTCTTCTCAAAGATCTCCTTAGGGCTCTTTCCAAGGAGGAGAGAAAGGCTGCTCTTAAGGATCTCCCTCTGGTTCTTAAGGCCTTCAAGGAGAAGTCTCGTTGATTGATATTCTGCACGGGTCTGCTCAACAATGAGCTCATCAATAACACCATGCCTTAGCTGTTTCTGTCTGAATTCATAAATATCCTTCTGTCTCAGCATTATCTCCTCTGCTGTCCTCAGCTGCTGTTCTACTGAAAGGATATTAAAGTAAGTGCTTATAACTGAGGATATGATACTGAGCCTCAGGCCCTGCCTTGCTGCCTCTGCTGAAAGAAGCCTCCTCAGGTTTGCCTCTTTCTCATTCCTGAGCCTTCCCCACAGGTCTATCTCATAGGAGACCATTGATGAGAGACTGAAATTATTAAAAATCTGGCCCTTTCCGTTGTTAGAGACCTCTTCAGATGTCTTTGTCCTTGAGGCAGAGGCACCTGCTGTTATTAATGGATAGAGTTCTGCACTGCTTATTCCGAGGAGCGTACGGGCCTGCTCAATCCTTGATGCCGCTATAAGGAGGTCATCGTTATTCTTTAATGCCTCATCTATAAGAGCATTCAGAACAGGGTCATTAAAGTGTCTCCACCAGTCAGGCTGAACGCCTTTACCCTTTGATATATCCTCTTCTTTTATCTCTGAGAGTAGCCTACTTGAAGGGAGTTCGATATCAGGCCTTTTGAGTTCAGGTGTAAAACGGCAACCCAGAAGTGATACTGATATAATAAGGATTCCCATCAAACCTGTCTTTCCCTTTACTATTATCTTCTCCTTTACCCTCATCACAAGATAGTAAAACAGGGGGATGAAGAAGATTCCTATAAGGGTAGCAAAGAGCATCCCTGCCACAACAGTAGTTCCTATTATGTGTCTGCTGTTTGCACCCGCACCTGTGCTCAATGCCAGTGGAAGTGTTCCTGCTATAAAGGCAAAGGAAGTCATGACAATTGGTCTGTACCTGATCCTTGAGGCCTCAACAGTCGCCTCAATTAGGGGCATCTTAAGTCTCTTGAATCTCTTCTCTGCAAACTCAACTATAAGTATGGCATTCTTTGCCGATAGTCCTATGAGTGTGATAAGGCCAACCTGAAGGTATATGTCATTCTCAAGCCCCCTTAGGGTAAGACCAAGGGCTGCACCAAAGACAGCAAAAGGAACAGAAAGGATTATGGCAAGGGGTGCGCTCCAGCTCTCATAAAGGGCAACGAGTATGAGATAGACAAAAACAATGGCGTATATTAGCGCCACATTTCCCTTCTCCTGTACCCTCACCTCCTGAAAGGAGGTTCCTGCCCATGAAATCGTGTATCCTGGAGGCAGAACCTCCTTTGCGACCTCTGATATGGCCCTTATGGCATCACCAGAGGTAAAGCCTGGCCTTGGCTCCCCTGTAACCTTTGCAGCAGGAAACATGTTGAATCTCTCTATTACCATTGCGTCAGCAGTCCTCTCGATGGATATAAGGGAACTCAAGGGAACTAACTCACCTGTCCTCGATTTCACAAAGACATAACTGTAATCCCTTAGGTCATCCCTGAACTCACCCTCTGACTGGAGGTTCACATGGAAGACCCTCCCAAAGAGATTGAAGTCATTGATATAGGTGCTTCCGAAGGTCATAGAGAGGGTGTTGTATATATCGCTTATCTCCACTCCAAGGGCCTTTGCCTTTTCCCTGTCAACTCTCAGAGCATAATAGGGGACATTTGTGTTGAGGGTTGTTCTGACGGACATGAGTTCAGGCCTCTGATTAGCCCTTGCAACGAGCTCCTGGACATATCTGCTCAATTCATGAAGGGAGCCACCTGTCCTGTCCTGAACATATAGTTCAAATCCACCTGTTGTGCTCATTCCCATGATCGGTGGCGGATTAACAGCAAAGGCAAGGGCCTCTCTGTTCTGCATAAATTGACCCATGAGCCTTCCTACAAGCTCCATGGATGATTGACCCCTTCCTTTCCTATAAGACCAGTCCTTCAACCTCACCCAGCCCACAGCCGAGTCTGTCCTGAAGGCAAAGGTCTGTAAGTCAAGGCCTGAGACAGCAACCCATTCATTCACCTCAGGCGTCCTTGATAATATCCCTTCTATATCATGGACAACCCCCTCTGTCCTCTCAAGGGATGAGCCAGGTGGAAGGTATGTAAAAAACAGTATTGATGCCTTATCCTCAACAGGTACGAGGGCCGTAGGAAGCCTCTTTATTAAGAGATATGTACCGAGGAGCATGAGAGAAAAGAGCACAATATTTATAATGGCAAGCCTTATCACGAGCCTCACACCCTTAACAAAGCCCTTTCTTGTCTGGTCAAAGAATTCCTGAAAGAGCCTAATGGGCAATAGGGGTCTTTTTTCGTGTCCTTTAAGAAATAAGGCACAGAGAGAAGGTGTGAGGGTTAAGGCAACAATGCCAGAAATGATGACTGATATGGCTATTGTAATAGCAAATTGTTGATAGAGTTTTCCGCTGAATCCACCAACAAATGATGCTGGAATGAAGACGGCAGAAAGGACAAGAACAATAGCTATGACAGGTGCAGTGATCTCCTCCATTGCCTTTATTGTGGCCTCTTTTGGAGGAAGTCCCTGCTCCCTCATTATACGCTCCACATTCTCTATCACAATGATTGCATCATCAACAACAAGGCCAATGGCGAGGATCAGTCCAAAGAGGGTGAGGAGGTTTATGGAGAAACCAAAGGCATATAGCCCAGCAAAGGTCCCTATGATAGAGACAGGAATCGCAAGGACAGGTATTATAGTTGCCCTCATGCTTCCAAGGAATATATAGACAACAAAGACAACAAGGAGTATGGCTATGCCAAGGGTTATGAGGACCTCTTTAATAGACTCCCTCACAAAGACTGTTGGATCAAAGGGTACATGGTATTTTATGTCTGGAGGGAATTCCTTTGAGAGTTCTTTGAGGAGAGCGTCAAGCCTGTCTGAGACATCAAGGGCATTTGCACCTGGCGAAAGGAATATCCCAACAGGTATAGCAGGCTGGCCCTTATAGAAGGAATTCCTGTTAAAGCTCTCTGAGGAGAGTTCTACAGTGGCTATATCCTTAAGCCTTATGGAGGATCCATCAGGAGCTGAGCGTATTATGATCTCTTCAAACTCCTTAGGTGTCTCGAACCTCTTTTCACCTTTGATAGAATAGGAATAGACCTGTGGATTTTTTATTGGCTCCTGGGCAAGACCTCCAGCAGAAAACTGCTCATTCTGGCTTGACACAGCATTAAATACATCTACTGGTGTAAGGCCAAGCCTTGCAAGCTTGTCAGGCTTCAGCCACACCCTTATGGAATACCTTTTCTCATCAAAGACAATGGCATCACCAACTCCAGGAACCCTCTTAATGTCATCGAGGATATTGATAATGATATAGTTTGAAAGGGAGACCATGTCTCTTTTGTTACCCTCTGAGACAAAGGCAATGACCTTGAGGAGATCTGGTGTCCTCTCCCTTACCTGAAGGCCCTGGCGCCTCACTGCTTCTGGAAGTTTGCTCAGGGCAGTCTGAACCCTGTTATTCACGTCCATCTTTGCGACATTCGAGTCGGTACCAACCTCAAAGAATATACTCATATTGAGGACTCCGCTTGATGAGGCGGTGCTCGTCATGTATATCATGTTTTCAACACCATTAATCGCCTCCTCAAGGGGTGCTGCAACAGTCTTTCCAATAGTCTCTGCATCGGCACCTGGATAGACTGCAGTAATAGTTATCTGAGGGGGTGTGAGTGTTGGATACTCCTTTACAGGCAGGACCTGAATCGAGAGGAGACCCGCAAGGACAATTACTATCGCGAGGACAGCCGCGGTCCTCGGCCTCTCTATGAAGAATTTTGATATCATCGTTGCTGCTCTATCTTCACTGGCACCCCGGGCCTTATCTTCATGAGATTATCTACTATCACGAGGTCACCAGGCTTAAGACCCTCTTCAACAACAAAATTATCACCAACCCTCTCACCGAGCTTTATATTCCTCACAAGAGCCTTACCATTTTCCACAACATATACAAAAGGACCTGAAGAGCTCTGGAGCACTGCCTTCTGGGGAATAACTATTGCATTCCTTCTCTGGATGCCCTTTATTATAATCCTCACGAATTGATTTGGAAGTATCTCCCTATCAGGATTCGGAAAGACTGCCCTTGCCTTCACTGAAGAGGTCTTCTCGTCTATCACACTATCAATAAAATCTATCTTCCCTGAATGCCTGTAAGGGCTGTCATCTATTAGTAAATAGGCCTGAAGTTTATCCTTCAGCCTTAAGCCTTCAGCCTTCAGCCTCATAAGGTCTGAATCAGGAATGGAAAACTCTGCATATATTGGATTCACCTCTGTTATGGTGACAAGGGCTGTTCCAGGATTTACCAGATTGCCAGGGTCAACGAGTCTTGTACCTGTAATCCCGCTCACAGGGGCCTTTACATCTGTATATCTGAGATTCAGCTCAGCCTGTTTGAGCCTTGCCCTTGCTGCCTCTACAAGGGCCTTTGCCTGTTCATAGGCTGACAGTGCTGCATCCCTCTGCTGCTCACTCACAAGTCTGTCTTCAAATGATGCCTTTGTCCTCTGCCAGTCCCTCTCTGCCCTGTTGAATTCTGCTATTGCCTGCTCGAGCTGTGCCTTAGCACTGTCATATTCTGCCTGATAGATATCAGGCTCTATCTTGAAGAGTAATTGATCCTTATTCACGAACTGACCTTCTACAAAATACCTTTCTTTAAGTATCCCTGATACCCTTGCAACAACAGTCACCATGGATATGCTCTTCGTTCTCGCAGGATACTTAACCTCCACAGGAACGGTCTTTGCCTGAGGGATTTCATAAACAGTCACATCCAATGGTGGCAAGGACGATGGAGATTGTTTAGCACCCTCAGAATTTTTAGAACATGCTGAAAAAATCAGCATGAGGGTTAAAAATAGCTCTATCCTTAAGTATCTCATGGGAATCCCTCCTTAAGTCTTACTTTTGCTAAAATGTCTTGTACCACACCTGTCTAAGATAAATCTTAAAAGGGCATGAGGCCAACTATTACTTCCGCCATCCCTAACTATTACTTACGCCATCCCTAAAAAGCACAAAAGGCGACTCCTTAATGTAACTTGTTAAATAACCTCTCATGACCTTAATATACCTCTTAAATAAGTTGATAACCTCATTATACCCTATAATAAAATAATCCTGTCGCTTCTTTTGTGTTTTTGAGGCCTTATGCCCTTTTTAAAATACCATTTTAATTTATTCTGGATAGCTATGGTCTTGTACCATTTATAAAAATATCAACATAAGACCTTATGGTCATTTCCATGTCATCACCTTTGTATCCCTGAAGACCCTTTATCTCCCTTGCATAAAAATAAGAAAAGAACATTCCAAGGAAGGCCCTTGCACCATATTCTGGATTAAATCTCCTCACGATGCCTTTTTTCTGTAAAGTCTCAAAATATGAAGTAAGCATCCTCAATGTATCATTAATCAGGGCATCGTGAATCTTCTTTATCTTATCAGGGTATCTCTGCATCTCTGAATGCATTATCTTTATAAGGTCCTTTCTCATGTTGAGAACCCTGAGGAATTCTGTTGCTATCAAGAACAGGGCTTCGTCATAGGGCTTATCACCTATCTCCTTTATCAAGACCTTTAGTTTTGGTAAAAAGGAATAGGCGTTTACGACCTCCTCGAAAAGTAGCTCCTTTGAAGGAAAATACCTGAATAGGGTAACCTCTGCAATCCCTGCCTCATCAGCTATCTCTCGAGTTGTTGCACCAAGGTAGCCCTTTTCAGAAAATAACTTCAAGGCAGACCGAAGAATCCTCTCTCTTGTTGTCTCCAACTGTTACTCCTTTATGTAAGTGCTTACTTACATTTTAAAGAAAATCCTCAAAAAAAATCAAATTCTCTTTTTTTCTCCTTTGGAAAACTTTTTCTCTTTTCTCCCCCTTTCGAAAAGGGGGATTAAGGGGGATTTTAGGAAAACAATCGGCAAGAACAGAAGTCAGAGTTGGGAAGCTGAATTAGGCTATAGCTTTAGAATATTAGGCTACAGGCGATTAAATAGGCTTTAGGCTACAGGCTATAGAAAAATAAAAAATATCCTAAAGCCTGTAGCCACTGTTACTTTCGCCACTAAATCTGTCTTTACATCTCTGTAATCGTTATCGCACCAGGGGGGCAGACACCTATGCAGCTCTCACAGAAAACGCACTCGCTTGTTTGGTACGGGTCTGACTTACCATCAACCATTCTGAAGACACCCTGAGGGCAGACATTCACGCACTCCTCACAGCCCTCACACTTTTCAATGTCTACCTTTACAAGATACATCGTCATACCTCCTGAAATTTATTCTTCTGGTGATACCAGTCAAAAGAAGTTTTTTATTTTTACATATTTTTTATAAAAAAATCTACCCTCAATTTTTGTTTGATCAAAAAACTTGACTTTTTTAATTAAACAGGATTACAATTATCCTGTATAATAAAACACTTAGTTAATCAAGAGTAATTCATAAATGGGTTTGAGGTCTCAGGCAATAGGCTTCAGAAAATGAGGGTATGAGTTGGCCTTATAGCCTATAAGATTTATCCCGTTATAGGTATGAAGCATGATAGAAGTTAAATAATGCCTCATGGGAGGCAAAATCTCATACATGGGGGAAAGACATGGATGAGTATCGATATGATTACCAGACAGTAAAGGGTTTCATCTATTCCTCTATCTTCTGGGGTGTTGTGGGTATCTTGATAGGCCTGTGGATATCTGTACAGATGTGGCATCCAAACGCAAACCTGCCACCCTACTTTACCTTTGGAAGATTGAGGGCTGTTCACACCAATGGCCTTGCCTTTGGCTTAGGTGTTGGTGCTATCTTCGGGATATCCTATTACATCACTATGAGACTGTGTAGAGTACCTCTTGCTTTCCCTAAACTTGCAAGGTTTCAGTTATATTTATTTAACGTGGTTATTGCCCTTGGAGCCTTAAGCCTTCTTGCTGGATATACCCAGTCCCTTGAATATGCAGAACTTGAGTGGCCCCTTGATATTGGAGTGGTTATCCTTTGGGTTATGTTTGCCATTAATATCTTCGGCACAATCCTCAAAAGGAAAGAGGAACAGATGTATATATCCCTCTGGTATATAATAGCCACTGTTATTGCTGTTGCGATTCTTTATATTATTAATAATCTATCAATTCCAGCAGGGCTTCTCAAGTCCTATCACCTCTTTGCTGGTGTCAACAGTGCAAATGTGCAGTGGTGGTATGGTCATAATGCTGTGGGATTTGTCTTTACTACACCAATTCTTGCCATGTTCTATTACTTTCTTCCAAAATCAACAGGACTGCCAATTTACAGTCACAGGCTCTCAATAATAGCCTTCTGGTCCCTTGTATTTGCCTATCTCTGGACAGGTGCCCACCACCTCGTTTATACGCCCCTTCCAGACTGGGTCCAGACCCTTGGAATAGTATTCACTATGTTCTTGATTGCACCATCCTGGGGCTCAGTCGTCAATGGTTATTACACTGTTGGCCAGGACTGGGAAAAGGCAAAGAACAGTTATCTCACAAAGTTCTTTATCCTCGGCATAACCTTTTACGGTCTCCAGACTGTTCAGGGACCTACTCAGTCACTCAGAATAGTGAGCCAGCTAATCCATTACACAGACTGGGTTCCAGGCCATGTACATATGGGCACAATGGGATGGGTCACCATGACGGTTGCTGCATCCATATACTACATCATACCCAAGATCTACAATACAGAGATTTACAGCGTAAAGATTGCAAATACCCACTTCTGGCTCGTTCTAATAGGGCAATTGATATTCTCAATAACCATGTGGATAACAGGAATCCAACAAGGAGCCTTGCAGAAGGCAGTAAATCCTGACGGAACCCTTAAGTATACTATGGTGGAGATAATCGCCAAGAACTATCCATTCTGGGAGATGAGAACCCTTGGTGGTGTGATATTCACGATTGGTATGCTCTTCTTTATCTATAACATCTATATGACTGCCCGAAAGACAAGGGCATAGGAGGTGAAAGATGGCCGGACTTCATGATAAACTTCACAAAAACCCCATATTATTTGCCATACTCGCAACAGCTGTTGTCCTTGTAGGAACGGTAGTTACGATGCTCTATCCAATGCTAAGGCCTGAGATGCACCCGAAGCTCGAAAACCTCAAGCCCTATACAGCCCTCCAGTTGGCAGGAAGGGATATCTATCAGAGAGAAGGATGTTTTTACTGCCACACCCAGACAGTTAGACCCTTAAAGACTGAGGTTCTGAGGTATGGAGAGTATTCTAAGGCAGGAGAGTTTGCCTATGACCATCCCTTCCTATGGGGTTCAAAAAGGACAGGCCCTGATCTTGCAAGGATTGGGGGAAAATATCCTGATGCATGGCATTATAGGCATATGGAAAATCCGAGGGCCTTCTTCAAGGAATCAAACATGCCTTCCTATGCCTTCTTGAAGGACAGAAAACTTAACCCTAAAGAAGTTGAAAGACATATGAAGGCCCTTGGTTTTCCCTATACAAGGGAAGAGATAGAGGCCCTGCAGGATAAGACAGAGATGGATGCTATAGTGGCCTATCTTCAGGTTATAGGTACTGCTGTGAAGAAAAAAGAAGAAATACTCGAAGCAAAAATAGTAGAGGAAAGAAATCCCCTTGCTCAAGATAAGGCGGCAATAGAGAGGGGTAAAGAACTCTATAAAAAATACTGTCTGATCTGTCACGGTGAAGAAGGCGAAGGTGGGATAGGTATCTCCTTAAAAGACAATATATGGCTTGGAAAAGAAGGAGACATCAGCGATGGTAAACTGTATTCTATAATTGCTGACGGTACCCCAGGTGGTATGCCTCCTTTTGGAACTCAGATAGATAAAAATGGTATATGGTCTTTGGTATCTTATATAAGAGCCCTTAAAAAATAAGTCAGGAGGTGCCTTATGGCAGAAGAATTTGATAGCTTAAAGGAATTTGAAAATGAAGAGACCTTGAATAGAAAGATTCCCGTTGGGTGGCTCATACTCTTCTGGGCACTGATTCTCTGGGGAATATACTACTTCGTATCCTACACGCCTTCAATCAGTGGATGGTCTCAGGAGAAGGCATTAATTGAACAGATGGAGAAGAAGTAAGGAGGCCCTATGGATATAACAATAGTTGCAACAATAGGATTTACGAGCCTTGCTGTCGTAGGGATACTCTATCTTCTTTTCTCCATGAAGAAAAAATGACTGGAACGCTCTATATACTCTTTGGCCTGAGCCTTGTTATAGCCTTAGTGATGACAATAATATTCTATTATTCAAAGAAGAGACACAAGAAGGTTGAAGAGCCAAAGTACAGGATGCTAGATGATGATTAAGGTGCTCTGAAAAAGAAGCTGAGGAAATCCATTTTTGATACATAAGGAAGCTCAAAATTGGGATTCTAAAGGAGGGAAGTCGGGTTCCTCTTTTGGTAGATGGAGGAGGATCGTAAGAATTATCCATGTGATCCTCCTTCCTGGCATCCCCTTTTTAAAGATTAATGGAGAGAGTGCCCTCAGGTTTGACATTCCGGAATTAAAGCTCTATTTCTTTGGAAAGACCTTCTGGATGGATGAGTTCTTTATCGTCCTTGTGGCAACCCTCTTTTTGACCTTCCTTATAGTCTCTGTGACAATAGTATTTGGAAGGATATGGTGCGGATGGCTCTGTCCCCAGACTGTAATAAGTGACCTCACGGTATTTTTTGAAAGGTCGTTAAGAAAAGGCCTTATATATCGAGTATCAGCCTATGGAGGGGTATTTCTACTTAGTATCTTTATTGGAGCAAACCTTATCTGGTACTTCGTATCTCCCTATGAATTCTTCCAGAGACTAATGGCATGGGAACTCGGAAAGGTGATATGGGGGTTCTGGATAGTCCTCACACTAATTATATTTCTTGATTTTACCCTTGTTAGAAGGAGATTCTGTGCTACTGTATGCCCTTATGCAAAGATGCAGAGTATGCTCTTTGACAATAGAACCCTGATAATAGCCTTTGATAACAGAAGGCTGGAAGAATGTATGGATTGTAGAGCCTGTGTTCAGGTATGTCCTGTAGGAATAGATATAAGAAAGGGTGCAAACATTGCCTGTATAAATTGTGCTGAATGCGTGGATAAATGTAATGAGATCTTTAAAAAGAAAGGTAAAAAGGGTATTATAAACTACTTCTGGGGTGAGCCAGGTGCTCAGAAGAAAGAACTCCTCAGGCCCAGTGCAATTATTACGGGAGCCCTGACCTTCCTAAGTATGTTTCTTCTTGTATATCTAACAGGCACACTCAGAAAGATTGACATTACAATTATACCTGACCACAACTTTCAACCAAGACTCACTGCCAGCAACGAGTTAATAAACTCCTTCATAATATCGATTGAGAACAGAAAGGAGGCAGAAGAAAGGTTTCTGATAAAGGCATCAGGTAATCTCAAGGTTGTCCCGAATCAAATAGACCTGAAGCCAGGTGAATTAAAGAGGACAAAGGTATTCTTAATTGGTCATGTTCAGGAAGACAGAGCTTTGCTGACCTTCACTCCTTCAGCTATCTCAACCCCTCAAGAGAAATCTATAACAAAGGAGGTGACACTCATAAGACCATGAAGGCCCTTGTTATCATTGTTACAATAATAAGCCTTTCTGCTGTAATAGGCTCGCTCATTGTGGGAACGGCTGTTTTTGATGGAAAGGTCATTGATAAGCCCTATGAGACAGGACTCGCCTATGATGAGATTGAGAATGCAAAGAGGGAGTTAAGGTTTGATGTCCTTAATAAAGAGTTAAAAAAAGGAAGGAATGAGGTCTTCTTTACATTAAGAGACCATCTTGACAGACCCATAGCAGATCCTCAGATGGTCTTCATGATAAGCAGGCCTTCTACAACAAGATATGACAGGGAGTTTCAGTATTACTATGCGGGTGAGGGAAGATACAGGGCTGAGGTCTATTTCCCCTTGCATGGCTACTGGGATATAAGGTTGAAATTGCTCAAGGATTGGAAACCAGTTATAATTGAAAAAAGGGTTTATGTGAATATGCGATAAAGGAGGAGGATAAAATGTTTAATCTTCTGGCCATAACCTTGGTATCAATTTTGATTATCTCAGGCACAGGCCTTGCGCAGCAGGCAAAGAATCCTTATACTGGAAATCCCCAGGCGATCAAGGAAGGAGCAGAGATATTCAAGAAGAATTGTGAGTCTTGTCATGGCCCGGGTGGAAAGGGAGATATATGTCCGGACCTTACAAAAAAGAACAAAAAGTATGGCAACACTGATAGTGACCTCTTTCAGAGCATATCAAAAGGAAGACCAGGAGGTATGCCCAATTGGGATAATACCCTTGGAACAGATAAGATATGGAAGGTAATATCCTATATAAGGAGCATAGAGAAATGAAAAGGACATTTTGTATTGCTGTTTTAATTTCTATCCTGTTAAGTCTCTTTGCCTGTGAAAAGAAAAACCCCTTTACTGGAAATCCAGAAGCAATTAAAGCCGGGGCTAAGTTATACAAGACTCATTGTGAAAGATGTCACGGACCAGAAGGAAGCGGCGGCGTATGTCCAAATCTAACTGACAAAGAGTGGAAGTATGGAGGCTCTGACAGGGACTTCTTTAGATCAATAGCCTCAGGAAGACCTGGCGGCATGCCTGCTTGGAAAGATATCATATCACGGGATGATATCTGGAAGATCATCGCCTATATAAGAACCCTTGAAAAGTAAGTCTTAATGAAAATAAATTTAAAAGGCTATCTCCTCATTGCCCTATTTTTTATATGCTCTTGTTCTGAAGGACGAAAACAGGACATATGCCTTCTCGAAAAAGGTCCCTGTGTTAAGGGTATTGACTCAATAGAAGTGCTCTTATCAGCAGAGCCCTTGCCTCTTCAGGCATTCAAAGAAACGACCTTTATTGTCCAGATAAAAGGTAAAGAAGTGAAACTTCCTAAAGAACTCATCCTTGACCTCACCATGCCAGGGATGTATATGGGAAAGAATCAGGTAGTACTGAAGAAGGAAAAAGGAACTCTCAGATACACGGGTAAAGGTATAATACCCCGATGTCCGAGTGGAAAGACCCTCTGGGAGTCAAAAGTGATAATACCAGAAAGAGGCATTGTAGCCTTCAGGTTCCATGTTAAATACTGATTCTGTATATATCCTTATCTTCCTTTCAGGTCTCCTGGGTGGAATAGGTCATTGTATTGGTATGTGTGGGCCTCTTATCGCCACCTATACAATCTCTATAGGTCTTTCTCCCTTTGATAGATTAAAGCCCCATCTCATGTATCACTCAGGAAGGCTCATGAGTTATGGACTCATAGGTGGTGCAATGGGGTTCACAGGCTCCTTTGTCTCGACCATCAAGGGCATCCAGCATATCCAGTCAATAGCGATGACAATAGCAGGCGTTTTAATGATAATCATGGGAGCATCTATAATAGGTATCAAGCGAAAGGCTACAGGTGTTAAGATGCAGAAATTTTTCCTAAATTCCTATAGTCTAAAGCCTATGGCCTATCTGTTAGACACTGTTACTTCGCCACCAAATGGTAGTCCCTTTCCTCTTGGACTTATAAATGGCCTCATTCCATGCGGTCTTTCCTACACAGCCTTTATTGCAGCAGCAGGCATTGGTGCAGCTCAAAAAGAGCCATCAGTAGGTTTTTTAAAGGGACTTCTTCTACTTCTTATATTCGGCATCGGAACTACACCAGGGCTTTTTCTTATCAGCTGGTTAAGCCTCAGGGGCGCTACCCTTCTCAGAAAAAGGCTTTATGCCCTGGCAGGCCTGTTTATGATTATCTCAGGATTGATATTTCTATGGAGGGCGATAAAGAGTTGAAAGAGAGTTGTGCCCATTGTCTTGGAGAGATAAGAGATACTGAGGCTATCTATGATGAGATTGATGGCAGAAAACTTGTATTCTGCTGCACAGGATGTAATGCCATCTACAGGATTATCCATGATGCTGGACTTGAGCAATTTTATGAGAAAAGGCTTGGCTGGAGGCCTGGAAGGCCTGAGATAACAGTGGTGAATCCAGAGGATTTCACAGATTATATAAGAAAACTCTCTGATAAAGAGGCTGAACTGGAATTTCTTGTATCAGGAATAAGGTGTGCCTCCTGTATCTGGCTCATAGAGCACCTCTTGAAAAAGATCGATGGAATCATTGATATCAGGATTAATTATGCAACCCACAGGGCGAGACTCCGATGGATGCCTGAAAAGGTCAGTCTTGATGAGATATTAAAAAGGGTCTCGTCCCTCGGATACACTCCAAGACCTGCCCTATCGATAGAGGCAGAAGAAGAAATGAAAAGGGAAAAAAGGGACCTCCTTATAAGGCTCGGCACTGCCTCGTTCTTCACAATGCAGTTAATGATCTACACAGTCGCCCTTTATGCTGGATATTTCCAGGGTATTGAGGAGAATCTCAGGAGGCTCTTTCAATGGATAGCCTGGGCACTCGCAACACCTGTTATGTTTTATTCAGGTTATCCCTTTATAAGAAATGCCATAAGGGGATTCAAAAACAGAACCCTTACTATGGATGTCCTCATATTCCTCGGCTCCTTCAGTGCCTATGCCTATAGTATTGCCATAATATTTCTCACTACCACACCAATTTTCCCCTTCACCCCTTTACCTGTAAAAACCGAGGTATACTTTGACACCTCAGCCATGATAATAACCCTCATACTCCTTGGGAGATTCATTGAGGCAGGAGCAAAGCTAAAGGCAAGCTCAAGCTTACAGGCCCTTTTGAGCCTCCAGCCCCAGAAGGCAAGGCTCCTTAAGGATGGAGAAGAGGTTCTTGTCTCTGTAAAGGAGCTTAAAGAAGGTGACCTCATAGTTGTAAAACCAGGAGAGAAGATACCTGTCGATGGTATGGTTATCGAAGGCTCCTCAGAGGTTGACGAAAAGATGCTTACAGGTGAATCCATGCCAGTGCTCAAGGCTCCTGGTAAGGAGGTCTTTTCAGGCACTATGAATATCAATGGCAGGCTTATCATAAAGACAAGGTCTGTAAAGGATACCCTTCTTGGAAAGATAACCCGGGCAGTCCTCGATGCACAGACAAAGAGGCCAGAGATACAGACTATAGCAGACAGGGTTGTAGGCTTTTTTGTCCCAGGCATTGTCTTCTTAAGCCTTCTTACATTCCTTTACTGGCATCTGAATAAAGACACAACAACGGCTCTCATGAATGCTGTCTCTGTCCTTGTAATAGCCTGTCCATGTGCCCTCGGACTTGCCACTCCTCTTGCCATTCTCATATGCTCCAGTTCCCTTTACTCTACTGGCATCATCCTTAAAGACGGGACTCTAATAGAAAAGGTTGCAAGGGCAAAGATAGTATGTTTTGATAAAACTGGCACCCTCACAGAGGGAAGACCAGCACTAATAGAGATTATCCCCTACGATGGCTCAAGAGAGAAACTTCACATGATTGCTGCATCCCTTGAAGGTGCTTCAGAGCATTCTCTTGCAAAGGCAATAACAGATAAAGCACCCAAGGGCAGTAGAACAGTAGTAAGGGATTTTCAGTCCTTTCCTGGCATGGGTGTGAAGGGACTGGTGGGCGATTCCGAGGTTATTATAGGAAATTTGAGATTCCTTGAGTCCTCTGGCATCGAGATAAAAAAAGTCCACAAAAAGGATCATGACAAATATGCAGAAAAGGGCTACACTGTTGTTGGAATGGCTATTGATAAAAGTTTTAAGGCATGGTTTGTAATAGCAGACAGGTTAGCTCCATCAGCATTGGAGGCAATCAAGGAATTGAAGAAAATGAATAAGGAGATAGTCCTTCTTACAGGTGACCAGAGAAAGGTTGCTGAAGAGGTTGCTCATAAACTCGGTATAGAGAAGGTCTATGCAGAGGTTCTTCCCCTTGAAAAGGCAGAGATAATAAAAAGGCTTAAGGCTTTTACAGGCTACAGGCGACAGGCCACAGGCCATAGAGTTTTCCCTAATATCCTCAAGCCTGTAGCCTGTAGCCTGCTAATGGTTGGTGACGGAATAAATGATGCACCTGCCCTGGCTACTTCTGATGCAGGAATTGCCACAGGAGGCGCTGCAGATATAGCAGCAGAATGTGCTGGAGCTGTCTTTATGAAAAAGGACCTTAATCTCCTTATTAAGCTCTTTAAGGTCTCAGAAAAGACCCTCTCGATTATAAAGCAGAACCTCTTCTGGGCCTTTTCTTATAATATAATTGCCATACCCCTTGCTGTAAGCGGAAGAATCCATCCCGTAATATCTGCCATACTTATGGCAATGAGTTCACTGCTTGTGGTAGGAAATTCTTTAAGGCTAAAAAATTGACATAAAACTTACCAGTAGATAATAATAATTCCGTAAGGAGGCAAAGGGGATGAAAAAGCTTGCTGAAAAGGCGAGTATCCTTATTGAGGCACTACCTTACATAAGAAACTTCTACGGAAAGACCTTTGTGATTAAGTATGGAGGTGCTGCCCAGGTAGAAGAATCCCTTAAGTCCACCTTTGCACAGGATATAGTGCTCTTAAACTTCATCGGGATCCATACAGTAGTAGTCCATGGCGGTGGGCCTAAAATATCAAAGACCATGGAGCAGATGGGTAAAAAACCTCAATTCGTTCAAGGCCAGAGGGTCACCGACAGGGAGACAATGGATATAGTTGAGATGGTACTGGCAGGGATTATAAACAAAGAGATAGTGAATCTCATAAACCAGCACGGTGGAAAGGCTGTTGGCCTGAGTGGCAAGGATGGTGGCCTTGTTAAGGCTAAAAAGAAGGTTGTTAAAAAATTGTCTCCTGAAACACAGACTGAAGAGATAATAGACCTTGGGCTTGTTGGCGATGTGGAGGAGATAGACCCATCCATACTGATTACTCTCAAAGAAAATAATTTCATCCCTGTAATTGCTCCTGTTGGATACGACAGGAATGGAAATACACTGAACATAAATGCAGACTTTGTTGCCTCTGCTATAGCTGGAGCCATAAGGGCAGAAAAGCTCATACTTCTTACAGATGTGGAGGGAATTCTTGATCAAAAGGGAAAACTTATATCTTCAATAAGAGTTGGTGCTGCTGAGAAACTTATAGAAAAAGGTATCATAAAGGGTGGAATGATACCGAAGGTACAGGCCTGTATTAATGCCCTTAGGAAGGGATGCTCAAAGACATATATTATAGATGGAAGAATTGAGCACTCACTCCTTCTTGAGATCTTCACAAAAGAAGGCATAGGAACAGAAATAATCCCCTGATATCACCCTAATCAGAAGTCAGAAATCAGAAATCAGAGGTCAGAAATCGGAAATCAGATGTCAGATGCTGAGGAAAAATTTTCCTTAGACTCTGATATCCGACTTCTGATTTCTGACCTCTGATTTCTGACCTCTGTTACTTCGCCACCAATCAGAACTGAACAGTAAATAGAATGACTTAAGCCTTATCTTACAAAGGTCAGCCAGTGTCTGTATCTTTTATTCTTGCCCTTGACAATATCAAAAAATATAGACTGGAGCCTCTTCGTTATCTCACCCGGTCTGCCACTACCAATCCTTCTTCCATCAACTTCTCTTATAGGCGTTACCTCAGCTGCCGTCCCTGTAAAGAAAGCCTCATCAGCTATATAAAGCTCATCCCTTGTAAATCTTTCCTCGATCACATCAATTCCTTCATCTCTGGCTATCCTGATAATGCTATCCCGGGTAATGCCTTCAAGAATAGATGTCAGGGGTGTGGTTTTTAATGTCCCATTTCTCACAATAAATATATTTTCACCACTCCCCTCAGAAACATATCCTTCAGCATCAAGCAAAAGGGCCTCATCATAGCCATTCATTATTGCCTCTTTCTTAGCAAGCTGGGAATTCACATAATAACCGCTTACTTTTGCCCTTGCCATAAAGGAGTTCACATGACCCCTGATGAAAGAAGAAACTTTTACTCTTATGCCATTTTTAAGACCCTCATCTCCAAGATAACTTCCCCAGGGCCATACAGCAATAGCAACATTAATAGAATTACCCTTTGGATAAAGCCCCATGGCACCATAACCGATATAAACAATTGGTCTTATATAGCACTCCCTTACGCCATTTACCTTAACTGTTTCGATAACAGCTCGCTTCACCTCTTCCATTGAATAGGGAATATCTATCATAAATATAGATGCAGATTTGAAAAGTCTTTCTATATGCTCATCGAGTCTGAATATGGCAGAGCCTTCTTCTGTATCATAAGCCCTTATACCCTCAAAGACTGCCAGGCCATAATGGAGGCTATGGGTAAGAACATGAACCTTTGCCTCATCCCAGGGGATTAATCTTCCATCCATCCATATCTTTTCTGTCTTATTAATCATCTTGAACTCCTATTGGTGGCGAAGTAACAGTTGACTTCTTTTTTAAGGACTCTTTAATCAACTCCTGGCCTATTACATTCCTCTGTATCTGATTTGTGCCCTCGTATATCTGGAGTATCTTTGCATCTCGCATCATCTTTTCAACAGGATATTCCCTCATATACCCGTAGCCTCCAAGGATCTGGACGGCATTTGTTGTAACCCTCATTGCCATGTCAGTAGCAAAAACCTTTGCCATGGCAGACTCCTTTGAAAAATCCTTTGCTCCACTGTCCATATACCTTGCTACAGAATATACGAGGGCTCTTGCAGCTTCTATCTCTGTTGCCATATCAGCAAGCATATGCTGGATAGCCTGGAAGCTTATTATGGGATGGCCAAACTGGTGCCTCTTCCTTGCGTATTCAAGGGCAACCTCAAAGGCACCCTGAGCCACGCCAACTCCCTGTGCTCCCACTCCTACCCTTGAATAGTCAAGGGTCTTCATGGCAACAATAAATCCCATACCCTCTCTTCCAAGAAGGTTCTCCTTTGGCACCTTACAGTTTTCAAAAATAAGCTCCCTTGTAGCTGATGCCCTTATACCCATCTTTTTCTCTTTTTTACCAAAGGAAAAGCCAGGTGTTCCTTTCTCAACTATAAAGGCAGAGGCACCCCTTGGACCCTTTGAACGATCTGTAATTGCAATGACTGTATAGATCTCTGCCTCACCACCATTTGTTATCCATTGTTTTGTGCCATTAAGTACATAATAATCTCCCTCTTTCTTTGCTGTTGTCTCTATGGCACTGGCATCACTTCCAGCATTCGGCTCAGTAAGGGCAAAGGCAACAAGTCTTTTACCACTTGCTATATCAGGAAGGTATCTTTTTTTCTGTTCTTCATTCCCAAATAAAATAATAGGATAGGTTCCAAGGGCATTGGCAGCATAGGTGGTTGATACACCAAGACAGGCCCTTGAAAGTTCCTCAACGGCAATGCAGAGTTCAAGGGCACCTTTACCAAGACCTTCGTATTCTTCAGGTATGAATATCCTTAGAAGGTCTGCCTGGGCTATTGTCTTCATTATTTCCCAGGGGAATTCCTCCTTCTCGTCAAGCTCTGCTCTCACAGGAATTATCTTTTCTTCAGCAATCTTCCTTGCTATATCCCGTATCATTAACTGCTCTTCAGTAAGAAAATAATCCATCTTTTTCCTCCCTGTGCTAATTTACTTAATTCTTAGAGTTTTTCCTTGGTTATCTTCAGCCTTCAGCCTAATTTGAAATTGGGTATTTATTTTCCCAAAGAAGACTCTTTTTTGTCAAGGAAAGAGCTAACCTTGACTTTTTCCCTGTTTTAGCCTAAAATTTATAAAATACTTAAAGGGGCTCTGCCCCTTAAGGGAGTTTGAGGGACAAAGTCCCTCAAAAGGAGTAAAATGATGAAAGTCCTTCTTGCTGATGATAGCATAACCATCCAGAAGGTGGTTGAGTTAATCCTTACAGAACAGGGTTTTGAGGTAAAAACTGTTAATAATGGTCAGGAGGCCTTAATAACAATGTTGTCCTACACTCCTGACATTGTCCTTGCTGATGCAGAAATGCCTGTTCTTAATGGCTACCAGCTCTGTGAGAGGATAAAGAATAATTCAAGAACAAAACACATACCTGTGCTTCTTCTTGCTGGTGCCTTCGAGCCAATTGATACAGAGCTTGCAAAATCTGTTGGAGCTGATGGGACCCTCACAAAGCCCTTTGAGGCACAGGAACTCCTTAATAAGATTAATAGTCTTCTCAGGAAAGAAGAAAAGGCTGAGGAGATTGTACAAGAAGTAACAGAGACAACTGAGGAGGCATCTATAGAGGCTGTATGGGAGATTGAAGAACCTGCCTTAGAAGAGGTCCCTTCAGAGATATCTGAAATAAGTCCTGCCCCATCCCCAACTGATTTTGCCGCCCCTGTACAAGAAGAAGCAGTAATTGAGGAAGCCCCAGTATTGGAAGAGGTTCCTCTAAGAGAAAAAGAGGAGCTCAGGTCAGAAGTATCTATAGAAGATGTAAAAGGAATTAGCGAGAGAACTATTCAGGATGAGGTGGCAAGGGCTGTGAGAGAGGTTATATTGAATTCTGATATAAATTCCATAATAAGATCAGCAGTAAAAGACTCTATTGAAAAGATGCTGGCAGAAAGACTCCCAGGACTTGTTGAAGAAGTTACAAGAGAACTCCTGAGAGGTTCTCTCTCAGGAATATCCAGTGAAATAGAAAAGGTCCTCTGGGAGACTGTACCTGATCTCGCAGAGATGATTATCACAAAAGAGATCGAGAGAATAAAAGTATCTCTATCCTGAAAAAACTCCACCAAATATGAAAGCCGGCAAATCACCTGTTAGTCTCGACACTAAATTTGAGCCTAAGGATTGTGAAGAAAGACTTTACAATTTCTGGTTAAAAAACAATTTTTTTAGTCCCTCTTCAGAAGCAAAAGAACCTTACTGTATTGTGATACCGCCACCCAATGTCACAGGGTCCCTTCACATGGGCCATGCCCTCAATGCCACACTCCAGGACATCTTAGTTAGATGGAAAAGAATGCTCGGATATAAAACCCTCTGGTTACCAGGAACTGACCATGCAGGCATTGCCACACAGAATGTTGTTGAAAGACTCCTTCAAAAAGAGAACTTAAGCAGAAAGATCCTTGGAAGAGAGGCCTTTATAAAGCGGGTCTGGCAGTGGAAGGAGGTATCGGGAGGACAGATTATTAATCAGCTCAAAAGACTTGGTGCCTCCTGTGACTGGACAAGGGAAAGATTCACCATGGACGAGGGTCTCTCACAGGCCGTTAGAGAGGTCTTTGTAAGGCTTTTTAATGAAGGACTTATATACAGGGATTACAGATTGATTAACTGGTGCCCGAGGTGCCACACAGCCCTCTCAGACCTTGAGGTTGAATATGAAGAGATAGAAGGAAGGCTCTATTACATTAGATATCCTATCCTTAACGGAAATGGCCACATTACAGTAGCAACAACAAGACCTGAAACAATGCTTGGAGATACAGCTGTTGCAGTAAATCCAGAAGACGAAAGATATCGCTCCCTTATAGGCAAGGAGGTTCTACTACCTCTTACAGGAAGGACTATAAAGGTAATTGCTGACAGTACTGTTGAAAAGGAATTCGGCACTGGTGCTGTTAAGGTAACGCCTGCTCATGACTTTGCTGATGAGGCTATTGCTAAGAGACACGGTCTTCCTTCGATTATAGTGATAGACAAAAATGCTATGATGACTGAGGAGGCTGGCTTCCGTTACGCTGGTCTTGACAGATATGTTGCACGCAAACAGGTAATAAATGACCTTAAGGCAGAAGGGCTACTGGAAAAAGAAGAAAAATACACCCACTCTGTAGGTCACTGCTATAGATGCAAGACTGTTATAGAACCCCTTCCCACCCTTCAATGGTATGTAAAGATAGAACCCCTTGCAAAACCTGCTATTGAGGCTGTCAAAAGTGGAAGAATTAAAATAATCCCTGAAACATGGCTCAACAGTTATTACTCCTGGATGGAAAACATAAAGGACTGGTGCATATCAAGACAGATCTGGTGGGGGCACAGGATTCCTGTCTGGTACTGTCCTCAATGTAAGGATGAAAAAGGGAAAATTCAGGGCGAAAGGCTCGTTGTTAAGCTCTCCAGACCTATTGAGCTTAAAGGACAATTAAAGGAAAATGCTACATACCAGGAGCTTAGAGATGAGGGTCTGAGCCACGATGAGATAATATCCCTCATGGATTCCCTTGAGGCACCTCAGGATGTAAGACCTATTGTATCTTCAAAGGATATAACTCTTTGCCCTGAGTGCGGCTCCAAGTTACTTCAGGATACAGATGTCCTTGATACATGGTTTTCCTCTGCCCTCTGGCCCTTCTCAACCCTTGGATGGCCTGAAGAAACAGAAGACCTCAAGACCTTTTACCCTACAAATGTCCTTGTCACAGCCTTTGATATCCTCTTTTTCTGGGTTGCAAGGATGATAATGATGGGACTTAAATTCATGAAGGAAGTTCCCTTCAGGGATGTCTATATCCATGCCATTGTAAGGGATGAAAAGGGTCAGAAGATGTCAAAATCAAAGGGCAATGTAATTGATCCCCTTGTTATGATGGAAAAATACGGAACAGATGCCTTCAGATTTACCCTTGCAGCCTTTGCAGCCCAGGGAAGGGATATAAGGTTTTCTGAAGAAAGACTGGAAGGATACAGGGCCTTTGTTAATAAACTCTGGAATGCCTCGAGATTTATATTAATGAATACAGAAGATATAAAGGAACTTCCGGAGGATGAATACATAAATTCCAGAAGAAGGACCTTTAATCTTCCTTCCCGCTGGATACTCCACAGGCTCTCCTTAGCAATAGAGGAGATAAACAAAGGTCTTGGCGAGTACAGATTCAATGACGCCGCCTCCTCTATATACCAGTTTGTCTGGCATGAATTCTGTGACTGGTACATAGAGTTTTCAAAGATATATCTCTATCAGAATACAAGCCCCGAAGAGACCAGGGCTGTAAAGGAATGCCTGATCTATACACTTGAAAAGGTTCTCAGACTCCTTCATCCCTTTATGCCCTTTGTAACAGAAGAGATATGGCAGAAGATACCCCACAAAGGATTGAGCATAATGGTAGCTCCCTATCCAGAAGGGCTCGAAAGGGACGAAGATGCCCAGAAGAATATAAATTATCTCATGGATGCAATAATGGGCATAAGAACCATAAGGGGTGAGCTCAATATCCAGCCATCAAAGGAACTTGACGTGTATATAAAGACAGGCTCTGAGGAAATAACCTCTATACTTAAAGAACATATTCCTCACATAAAGAAGATTGCAAGGGCAAGAGATGTTATCGAGATTGGGACAGGAGTAAAGAGGCCCAGGGGCACAGCTATTTCTGTAAAGGATGGCCTTGAAGTCTATATCCCTGTTGAGGGCATTGTGGACATTACTCAGGAGATAAATAGATTGAATAAAGACCTGAATTCAATCATTAAAGAGATAGAGTTTATCCAGAAAAAGCTCATGAACGAAGACTTCCTTAAAAAGGCCCCATCCCATGTTGTTGAAAAGGAAAAGGCAGAATACGAGAGTCTCGTGCTGAAGAAACAGAAGATAGTGGATAGTATAGAAAGGCTTAAAGGTATTAAATGAGCTCAGATATTATTCCCGCATTAGAACTCAAAGAATTCCTCAAAAAGGCCCTAATTGAAGACATAGGCTCAGGTGACATAACAACTAATTCAATAGTACCTGAGACTCATAAATCCCGTGCTCTCATTGTAGCAAAGTCTGAGTTTGTCCTTGCAGGAATGCCTTTTGTAAAAGAGCTCTTCATGCTTTATGATAAAGATATAGGATTTCATATCCTGAAAGAAGAGGGCTCTGAGATAAAAAAAGGTGAAACCATTGCAGAGATCGATGGGAAGACAGCCACCATACTCACCTGTGAAAGGACAGGTCTGAATATCCTTCAAAGGCTCTCGGGTATCGCTACCCTCACACGGAGATTTGTTGAAAAGGTAAAAGGAACAGGCGTAAAGATTCTTGACACAAGAAAGACCACTCCTCTTATGAGGTATCTCGAAAAATATGCAGTAAGAATTGGTGGCGGCTCCAATCACAGATTCGGTCTCTTCGATGGGGTGCTGATTAAGGATAATCATATCAGGGCAGCAGGAGGTATTAAAAAGGCCATAGAACTTGTCAAAAATAACAGGGCCTTTCATCACCTCCTTAAGATAGAAGTTGAGACAAAAGACATAAAGGAGGTAAAAGAGGCCCTTGAAGCAGGAGCTGATATTATAATGCTTGATAACATGGATATTGAAGAGATCAAAAAGGCAGTAAGGTATATAAAAGGTCATTCACAGAGGATCCTCATAGAGGCATCAGGTAATATGAATCTTGACAATGTCCGGGCCATTGCAGAGACAGGTGTGGATTTTATCTCTGTAGGTATGCTCACCCATTCAGCAGGAGCAGCTGATATAAGTCTGAAGATACTTTAATTAAAGCCTCTTTCTGAAAAGGGCAAAGATCTTCTCCTTTAACTTTTCAGTGAAGGGTCTCTTTATCCAATCTTCAAGAAGTATCTCCTTTGACCTTTTGAGATCTTCCCGAAAAAGCTCCTCCATCTCCCTGCCGAAATCCTCACTCCAGATACCAAGATTTCCCTCGTCATTCCACCTCAGGGACTGGGCATCAAGATTTGCTGAACCAACAATACTCCACTTCCCATCAAAGACATAGCTCTTTGCATGAAGCACAACACCTTCATAGTGATAAATCCTTACTCCCGAGCTGAGAAGGGCTGTGTAAAAGGACCTTCCAGCATAACAGGCTGCAGGTACATCACTGATGCCTGGCAAAAGGAGCCTCACATCAACTCCCCTTCTTGCTGCATTCATTAATAAATGAAGGAGCCTTCTTCCAGGCACAAAATAGGCAACAGTGCTCAATATAGAGCTCTTTGAATTATTTATGCTGTAATAAAGAAGCTTTCTGAATCTCCTGCTTCCTCTGAAAGAAGAGGCAAATATGGGGATGGAGGGATAACCATCATCAAAATATAGTGGTTCTGGAGTGACTTGAACAAAGGACCTTCCTGTCCAGACCTCCCAGGCCCTCCTGAATTCCTCAAGGAGGTGTCTTACCACAGGACCTTCCACAAATACACCTGTATCACGCCAGGGTTCTTTCTTCCTCAGATGAAATCCACTGTATTCATTAGCAATATTTAGACCACCTGTAAAGGCCTTTTTTCCATCAATAATAATTAATTTCCTGTGATCCCTTCTTACATATTTTAATGGTGCAGAAAGCTTAAAGGGCCTTGATGCACCAATCTTTATTCCTGAATCTCTCAATTCCTTCCAGAAAGACCCCGGAGTACCAAAGGAGCCAAAGTGGTCATAAAGAAGATAAACCTTTACACCCTGCCTTACCTTCTCTTTTAATAATTCAGCAATCCTTCTACCTGTCTCATCTGCCCTGTAGATATAAAACTGCAAACATATAAGCTCCTTTGCCTCACTGAGTACATTTATTATTGAATTAAAAGTCTCCAGACCGCCATAAAGAAGATTTATCCTGTTACCGTCATAGAATCTGCATCCTAATATCTGCTCAATATCCTTCTTCCTCAAACCTGATGGCATTAGAAGGTGCAATAGGAGGGATTTCTAATTAACTATCTTTTTTCATTAATAAGCTTTTTAAAATGTACCGAACGGAGTTCTCTGTTTATAAGTTTCTGAATCCTTACCCAGACAGGATGGACAGTACATTGCTTGATTCTATCACAGCTCTTAGAATCAATCACACAGACATTTACAGGTATGGGTCCTGATACAGCCTCAATCACATCAAGAAGGGATATATCCTTAGGTTTTTTTGCAAGCCTGAAACCTCCCTTCACTCCCCTTATGGGAATAACAAGACCCTTTTTTGAGAGCTTCTGGAGGATCTTTGAAACAAAAGGTCCAGGGATATTCATCTCCTTTGCAATCTTAGATGCTCCCTTCACCTCGTCAGGTGAATAAGACAATGATAGGATACATCTTACTGCATAATCTACTTCCCTTGTAATCTCCATAAAAAAGCATACCTTAAAACATAATCAAAATTCAAGACTTGACAAATCCCCTATTTATGTGTTGAAATTAGTTATCATTTTCAGCCTAATGGGGTGAAAATCTGGGCAAAGAAGAAGCAAAAAAGACCTTCAGGGAATATATAAAAAGGCAGGGTCTCAGGAATACAAAACAGAGGGAAGAGATCCTCGATGCCTTTCTCTCTGCGGGTGGCCATATAACCGTTGATGAACTTTTTGAAAGGGTAAAGAAAAAGGATTCCTCTATTGGTTATGCCACCGTCCATAGAAACCTCAATCTCCTTCTTGAAGCAGGTCTGGCAGAAGAGATAAAGATCGGGAAAAGTAAGACTCGATATGAACAGATGCACAGGCGAGAACATCATGACCATCTTATCTGTCTTAAGTGCGGAAGATTCATAGAAGTGATGGATGAGAATATTGAGAAGCTTCAGAACAAGCTTGCTGAAGAGAATGACTTCAAGCCTGTGAGGCACAAACTCGAGATATACGGGTATTGTAAAAAGTGTAGAACCTGAATTATTACTTTAATCCACACCTGCCCAAGATAAATCTTAAAGGGGCATGAGGCCAACTATTACTTACGCCATCCAACTATTACTTACGCCATCCAACTATTACTTACGCCATCCAACTATTACTTACGCCATCCCTAAAAAGCACAAAAGGCGACTCTTTAATGTAACTTGTTAAATAACCTCTCAAATGAGAGGTATAACCTCATTCTGCCTTTAAATATAAATTCTGTCGCTTCTTTTGTGTTTTTGACAGCCGTGACTTAGCCATCAATTATCCCAAAATCTCGATAATCTTCTCCGAGAGCTCATCAACTGTGAAAGGCCTTCCATCAAACCTATTAATCCTTTGATTCACCCTGTATCCAATCTCTGTTCTGAGAAGCCTTTCGAACTGGCCTGTTGCATTGTGCTCCACAGATATAGTGATTCTTACATCCTCAAGGAGTCTCACATAATCGAATTGGTCTCTCAAAGGAAAGGGCCATATCTCACTGAAGTGAAGCATGGCAATCCTGAACTTATCAGCTAACAAGTCAACACATTCCTTTACAACCCCAAAGGTTGAACCCCAGCAGACTATAACTATCTCTGGATTCTCGTATCCGTAAAGAAGGGGAGGACTTATCTCTTTCTGAAGGAGAGGAAATTTTTTCAGAAACCTCTTCTGCACCATCTTTATCCTCGTCTCAGCATCTTCAACAATGTGACCTTCTTCATCATGCTCATCACTATCAGTTACAACAAGGTGTTCTGATGCACCAGGCATAGCAAGAGGGGTTATTCCATTATCAGTAAAGGCATGTCTTTTGTATTCTTTCATTGTTTTTAAGGCATCGGATCTGAGTCTGTAGTCTCTGTAGATAAGTTTATCTCTCTCAAGTCTGTCATAGGTCCACTCACAATCAGCAAGATACTGGTCAAAAAGGATAATGGCAGGTACCTGGTATTTCTCTGCAAGGTCAAAGGCCTTATTTGTAAGATAAAGGGCTTGCTGAGGTGAACCTGGTGCAAAGAGAATCCTCGGGAATTCACCATGGGCAGCATAAAGGGCAAAGTTAAGGTCAGCCTGTTCTGTCCTTGTTGGAAATCCTGTTGCTGGACCAGGTCTCTGACCTAAGGCGATAACAACAGGTGTCTCTGTCATACCTGCAAGGGAAAGACCCTCAACCATAAGGGCAAAGCCACCTCCTGATGTGCCGGTCATTGCCCTAACACCACCAAAAGACGCTCCTATGGCCATATTTATAGCAGCTATCTCGTCTTCTGCCTGCTCAACAACTATTCCATATTCGAGGGCCTTTTCAGCCATAAAATTCAATATGCCTGTTGATGGTGTCATGGGATAAGCTGTATAGAACTGACAGCCCGCACTTATTGCACCCATACCTATCGCCTCTACTCCGTTTATAAGGACCTTTGGAGTGGATTTCGTGCTTAAAATAAAGGAGCACCTTGGACAGTTACGTGAGGCATAGTCATAGCCAGCCATGGCTGAATCTATATTTGCCTTTACAATGGCCTCACCCTTTTTCTTGAAGGTATCCTTGATAATGGTGAGTAATACATCTATATCCATTCCGAGCATGCCAAGGACTGCACCAACAGCAACAACATTTGACATAATCTTATTACCACCATGCTCTATAGCAAGGGTCTCGAAGGGAATATCAAAATAACCTGGTTTATTTTCTGGGAGAGTGTATTTTAATGCCTTTGAATCATAGACGAGAATTCCATTCTTATTAAGTTCTTTTTCATGAAGAATAAGGCCTTCTCTGTCAAGGGAGATAAGTATATCAATCCTTTTTTTTGATGCATAAACAGGTCTATCAGAAAACCTTATCTGATAAAAATTGTGACCTCCCCTTATTCTCGATTCATAATCCTGATGTGTAAAGACATAATAGCCTGTCTGGGAAAACACCTTTCCAAGGGTCTCTCCAATGGTCTGGATTCCCTGACCAGCCTCACCACAAATTTTAATAGAGTAATCCATTTCTAAAAAATGAAAGGGGAGGTTACCTCCCCTCTTGTTATTAACAACCCTCTATTACTTTCTTTTTCTTTGGAGCTGCCTTTCCTGAAAGGGACTTGATATAGGCCACTATATCAGCCATGTCCTTTCCCTTTGGATCGAGGGCCTTGCCTTTAAGGGCGTTCTCTATGCAGAAATTAACAGCCTCTTCAAGGGACTTCTGGCTCTTACCCATAATTTTAAATTCCTTTTTTGTACCTGACTGCTCAAGACCCTTTCCATCGGGATGGCAAGAACCGCAGGACTTCCCTGTAGTTCCGAGTTTTGGGTCATTGAAAAGGGTCTTTCCCTTTTCAACATTGCCTTCTCCATAGGCCATAGTAACTACAAAGACGAGACTAAACAGGGCCAGAGCTAAAAGACTTATACTCTTCATGACTCCCTCCTTCTTTGATATTTTAATCCTGAAAATCAGGATTTAGAAAAGGACTGAATCTGTCTTATCCGCCTTGCGAGTTCTCTAAGGGCATCAGCAAGGCTGTAACCCTGATCCATCAGATCCCGAATAAATCTTGCCTTGGAAAGTTCATTAATTATCCTTTCAGTAGATTCATCCTTCAAACAGATATTCTCACCTGTTTCGAGCTGCTGGGTAATACAGCCTTCAATTTCTTCAGGGCTGAACCTCCTTGCCAGCTCCTTTATCTCTGAGATATCCATGTAGATATTCTATCATAAAATGTTAAAATGTGTATATGAAATTTTATTTATCAAAAGATGTCTGCCTTAAGTGGCTCGAGGTGCCTTATGTTTATCATATAAAAAAGGATGAGCTTTATGAACTTGACCAAAAGGCCTTTGAATTCTTAAAGACAGGTTATAATGGAATTGAATCAGAGGAGAATGATTTTACAGACTATTGTATTAAAGAAGGTATTTTGACATCTGAAAGGACAATTATTAAAAGGCCACCTCTTGTTAAATCACCAGAGCCATCGCTTAGATATCTTGAACTCCAGCTTACAACAGCATGTAATCTGAGGTGCAGGCATTGCTACATAGTAGAAGGTTCTGTGGAGCTATCCCTCGAAAGGATAAAGATTGTCCTACAGGAGTTTGAGGAGCTTCAGGGCCTTAGAGTGCTCCTTTCGGGTGGAGAACCCCTCATTCATTCAAGATTCAGGGAATTAAACAATATCCTGCCTGGATTCTCTTTCAGAAAGGTCCTTTTAACGAATGGCCTTTTGATTAATTCCAGCCTCCTTAAAGAACTTAATGTTGAAGAGCTCCAGATAAGTATAGATGGTCTCGAAAAAGGCCACGACTTATTAAGGGGAAAGGGCACCTTTAAGAGGGCTATAAAGGCTGTTGAACTCTCTATAAAAGAGGGATTCGATGTATCTATCTCAACAATGATTCACAGGTATAATCTCGATGAATTTGACGAGATGGAAAGGCTTTTTAAAACCCTGGGTGTAAAGGAGTGGAATGTCGATGTTCCCTGCGTAACTGGAAGACTGAAGGAAAACCCTGAGCTACAGTTAAATCCTAAGGAGGCAGGAAGATTCTTGAGATATGGATTTGGTGGAGGCCTCCATGACTCCATTGAAGGTTTTGGCTGTGGACTCCATCTCATGGCAGTAATGGCTGACGGGAGGATAGCAAAATGCACTTTCTATGGTGAAAGACCTGTCGGAAAGATAGAAGATGGACTGAGGGAGTGCTGGAAAAGGATAAAACCTGTAAAAATGAAGGAACTTAAATGCGACTGCAGATATATAGATGCCTGTAGAGGTGGTTGTAGGTACAGGGCATTGATGGAAGGAGATGAATATGGGAAAGATCCTTTCAGGTGCGAGTTATATAAAGAGGGCATAAGGCCTCAAAAACACAAAAGAAGCGACAGGATTTATTTTTAAAGGTATAATGAGGTTATTAATGTTCTTTGTAAGGTATATTAAGGTCATGCGAGGCTATTTAACAAGTTACATTAAGTAGTCGCCTTTTGTGCCTTTTAGGGATGGCGTAAGTAATAGTTGGATGGCGTAAGTAATAGTTGGATGGCGTAAGTAATAGTTGGATGGCGTAAGTAATAGTTAGCCTCATGCCCCTTTAAGATTTATCTTGGACAGATGGGTAAAGAGGGTTAAAAAAATCCTTTTTATGGTATAATTTAATTAACCCTGAAAGGGTTTGAAAGGAGGTGTTTAAGATGACAATCAGAAAGGTTACAAAGAAGATGGCAACAACCTGTAAGTGTAAGAGTTCATGCTAATAATAAAGGGTGGGGTTTCCCACCCTTTTCTTTTTTCAGGCCCAGGGTGTACCACCATCAACTATACTGTGTTCTTCCCACATGAACCAGTTTCCTGTATTTGAGAGAAAGAAATAGGTGTTTGCAAAGATCGTATAATGCTGTTCTTCTTCTTTAATAAGTCTCTCAAAAAGTCTCTTCTCCTTATCGGTCTTTGCCTCTGAATAGGCCTTTTTGTAAAATTCTATACCTTCGTTTTCCATATCCTTAGCAATCCTGAAGGCCTCAAGTTCATCATCTGTTGCCTCTACCCTCTGAAGCATCTTGTCCTTAAGTTCCTCAAAAACAGTCTTTACCTTTTTCATGGGAGTGATATCCTCAGGCTTGATATCAAGACCTTTAATCAGTTCCTCTATCATCTGGAGATGTCTTTTCTCATCCTCCACAATACTGAGAAACATCTTCTTGCCCGCTGGATGTCTTGTCTTTTCAGAGGCCTCCTTGTAAAATTTTATGGCATCCATCTCCATCTTCCTTGCAATTTCTAAGGCATTCATAGCTCCTCCTATTCTGTAAAATATCCGAGTTTTTCCATCTCCTTTATAACCCATTCATCCTGATGGAGTTCCTCGTCAAGTCTTGTCCTTATATACTCCTTTAAAAAACAGTACACGAGTTTTTTCTTAAAACTATTGAGCCGTTCAGCAGGATTATTTACATTATCCTTCAGAGACCACCTCACAGAAAGGCCATTTATTATCCCGTCAAGAAGCTCCTCCTTTATATCAGACTGTATCACCATAACAAGCAAACCATTCTCAGTTATAAGCCTCATGGGGTACCCTGGCTCATTAAGAGCCATTCCTTTTTCTTCAGACCACTTTCTTATGTCAGGCACATACCTTATCTGAATAAAGTACTCCTCAGCAAGGCTCTTGAGGATATGGTCATAGTCCTTTTCAATAAAGATCATAGATTATCCTTATTTAAGCCTTGACTCCACAGCCTTCCAGTCTATGTTCTTAAAGAAGGCCTCAATGTAATCAGCCCTCTTTAGACCATAATCAATCATAAAGGCATGTTCAAAGACATCCATTATTAGAAGGGGATTGCACCCTGCAGGATGGGATACATCATGTTCATTTATCCAGAAGTTTATGAGACGGCCCTTTGATAAATCCTGATAGAGAATCACCCATCCTATACCCCTCATCGTACCTGTTGACTTAAAGTCCTTTTCCCATGCCTCATAAGAACCAAAATTCTCAGAAATAGCCTTTGCAAGCCTGCCTTCTTTATTGATCCCTTCCTTTCCACCAAGGTTTTCAAAATAATATTCATGAAGTCTCATGCCATTGAATTCCCAGCCAAGCCTTCTCTTGAGTTCTGCGTACTCTGGAGTGCCTGTCTTGCCTTCCTTGAGCATAGCATCAATGGTATCAAGGAGTTTATTTGTATTTGTTACATAACCCTGATAAAGGGTAAAGTGGTTCTTTAAAAGAGTCTCACTGAACCCCTCCATTCCGATAAGCCTTGAATAATCCTTTGCACTGTAAGCCATACTAACCTCCTCGATTATTTATTTAATTTAAGACAGATCTCTGCAAGTCTTTTACCAAAGACCCTACAGATATTCGCCTCGTTCTCGTCTATCTCTCTTTTATTATCAGCCCCTGCTACGTGACCTGGTCCATAGGGAGCACCACCACCCTTTGTTAGATAAAGATCAGGCACTGAATAGGGTACCCCAACTATAACACAGCCCAGATGCAAAAGCACATTCATTAAGGAGAGTATGGTGGACTCCTGACCACCGTGAAGTGTCCCTGTAGAGACAAAAACACCAGCAGGTTTTCCCTCAAATACCCTGTTCATCCAGAGTGGCCCAAGCTGGTCTATAACATTCTTGAGCTGGGAAGAGACATTTCCAAATCTCGTAGGAGTGCCGAAGGCATAAGCAGAGGCCTCTTTGAAGTCATCAAGGGTAACTATAGGCACATCCTTCTGCATCTCTGCGCCTTCTTTCATATCAGGTCTTGACTGAATTATTGACTCAGGAATAAGCTCAGGTGCCTTCCTTATAACTGGCTCAACACCCTGAACCTCCCTCGCACCCTCTGCTATAAGTTTTGCCATCTTATAGACATTCCCATAGGTGCTATAATAGACAATCAGTAACTTCATTATTGTACCTCCTCCCAATTATCCAGGGGTCTGGCCTTCAAGGATATTCTTTATCTCATTGTCTGGCCTCGGAAGACCCGCGAGTTTCCATGCCTGAAGGGGACTGACAAACTGCTTAGCCATACAATTCCTTGGCTGGTGTACATTAAAGACAGATGGCATTGAGGATTGGAAAATAGTTATACTTCTTGTAATACTCCCTTATAAATCTTAATATCTCGAGTTTATCCTGCGTGAGTTCTTCAATCCCTTCCCTCTCAGCAAGGGCGCAGGCAACCTTCTCGTTCCAGTCATTAAAATTCAATAAAAAACCCTCTTCGTCCACATTAATCTTTAAATCTCCGTACTCAATAGTGGGCATAAGCACCTCCTCACTAAAGAACCCTGTGGCAAGCCGCAGGAAATTCTCAAGTTAAAATTTGATAATTAATTGTATCACATTTCAAAAAAATTTAAATTTATTTTTTATCTTTTTTATACACTGTATCAATCGCCTTTCTCATTTGGTGAAGATTATGACTCAACTCCCACCATCCGAGTTTGAAAGTTGTATAATCAGGTGCGCCTGTCATTGCAGAGGCATATCTTACAGAATTAGAATAAAAGAGCCATTGCTTTACCCAAAGCTTCTCGATATGCTCATCAAAGGGATTTGATTTATCAGCAATCCCCTTTTCCCAGGCCTCAAGAATAAGTTTTGTTGCAGCAAGGGTCATAAGGTCTGTCTCTTTTATAGTTGAGTCGAGTTTTTCAAAATGCCCATTAACCCAGTCTGTGCTGTGGCAGCTATTACAGATAGCCTTCATCATGCCGAGCCTTTTGCCCTGCTCTTTCTCATCGATCAGATACTCAGAGGCAGGTTCACCTGTAAAGGTAGTCGGCAACGGTAGACCATCTCTATTTCTGATTATCGTTGTATTGCCTGACCTTGGCTGGGGATGGCTGTAGATGAGACCAAAGAGCCTCACCCAGAGTCTTGAGCCAAAGTCGTGTGTCCTCTCTGCTATAATCTCTCCATCTGGAGAAACGATTAGACTATTATGGCATGTAGCACAAGTAGGAGCAGTGAAGTCCTTTCCTATTGTCCAAGGCACTGCCTTAAAATCCCATTCATAATATTTAGAGAAATAGATGTTTCCATGCTTGCTTTCTTTATAAACATTCCAGGCAGGTACATCGGGCTCAAGATGGCACTGGGCACAGGTATAGGGCTTTCTTGCTATCTCTATTGAAAAGCTGTGTCGTGGATGGCAGGATGTGCAGGCACCAAGACTTCCATCAGGATTCTCCCTACCAACACCCTGATTTGGCCAGTTTGTAAGAACTGGAACAGTAACCGCACCCATCTTTGTATTCACAGTCTTCATCCCTTTCACTTCCACCTTTGTCCCGTGACAGCCAAGACATGTCTCGTGGAGGGTCTTCTCTGTTGGTTTATCCTGAACTAACCCGCCCTTCTCAACCCTGATAACACCATCAGTTGAATCAACAAGCATCCTGTAAACAGGATTATCCAAGAGATTCTTTATTGCATGGGCCTTCTTGCTACCAGAATATTGAGAAACCTCCACAGGATGGCAGGTCTTACAGTCATTGGGTGATACAACTACATTTATCTTAAACCCGAAATGTTCAAAATTGTCCTTATGGGCTTCTGGGTTTAGACTATGGCATTCATAACAGCCAACTACAGTCTTAGCAAGGTTATCAGGTATATTTGAGGCTGAGACCCTCCTCTCAAGAACTGGTTTCTTAATAGCATCCTCTGGAATTGTATAGGAATGTCTGCTCGTAAGCCAGTCCCTAACGATACCAGGTGTTACAGAAGAGTGGCATCCAATACATGCCTCTGTCTCAGGACTCAAGTTTTGGCTTGAATTACCTTCTAAGAGCTCTGAAGTGGTGAGTAAAATTATAAATGAAAAGGATGCAATTAAAGAAAAACCTAACCTCTTCATCTTTGACCTCCTTAAAAAAGTGCGGGGTGCCCACACCTTTTCTATAATTACGAATATTATCCTATCTGAGTCGAAAGAAATACAGGCAGTGTCATCTGGGCTATCTGATCCTGAAGCTCCTCAATCTCATCAATGTGCTGATCCTCATCCTTGAGGATCTCCTCAAGCATCTCCCTTGTAGCAAAGTCATTCACATCCCCTGCAAGCTTTATTGCCTCATTATAGGCCTTAATGGCACTTTCTTCTGCAGCGTGATCATTCTCTAATTGCTTTGGCACATCCTTTCCTATATGCATCTCCCTGAGATTAGAGACTATTGGAATACCCTCAAGAAAGAGTATTCTTGCTATTAATCTCTCAGCATGTTTCATCTCTGTAATTGCCCTCTTTTCAATCAGCTTGTGAAGCTTTTCATATCCCCAGTTCGCACACATCTCAGAATGGACCATATACTGATTAATAGCAGTTAATTCATCAGCAAGAAGTGAATTCAATGTCTCAATAAGTTTTGGATTACCTTTCATAAAAGTCCTCCTGTCAAAGGATAAAGGTTCAACGAACCTGTTAATAATGTATATCACACTTCAGGGCAATAGTCAATAACCTAACCAGCCTTTATCTGCACATACCTTGCAATTCCATTCCTCGTAATCATCCCTTTTAATCTATCACCCTCAATTATAACAAGCCTTCCCGAATCATCCCTTATCATCTTTTCAAGGGCCCTCAATACCTCATCCTCTGGAGAGATCTCCCATTCTTTTCTGTGCCTTGCATAAATATCTTCAACAGTGGTAGTGCTGAAATTGTTTTTTGAAACCTCCTTTATCTCCTTGAGGGTTATGAGGCCAAGATATCTATCGTTGTCCACAACGGGAAATCCTCCAAAACCATACTTGAGAAAGAAATTATTCACTACATCATCAATACTCATAGAGGGGCTGACAGTTACAAGCTCCTTCACCATTATATCTCCAACCTTCACTCCCCTGAGGGCCTCCTCAAGGGTTGACTGCTGATAACTTGCCTGAGCCGCAGTGTATAGAAACCATCCAATAAGCATGAGCCACAGACCACCTGCCATGCCTGTGAAGAGTGAAAAAAGGCCGAAGAATATAAAAAATAATGCAATCCTCTGACCAATGGTTGCTGCTCTCTGAGTGGCATAAAAGAAGTTTTTCCTTTTCTTCCATATAATTGACCTCAAGACCCTGCCACCATCCATGGGAAACCCGGGAATCAGATTGAAAATGGCAAGGATCAGGTTGATCTGGCTGAGATAAGAAAAAAGGGCCTTTGATGTACCATCAGTAAAGACAGAGAATATAAAAAATATTCCAGCAAGAAAAAGACTTGACAAAGGTCCTGCTATGGCAATCCTCCACTCAGCAGCAGGACTCGGTGGCTCACCCCGCATCTGGGCAACACCACCGAAGATAAAAAGGGTAATGCTATCTATGGTTAATCTATATCTTCTGGCAACAACAGAATGGGCAAGCTCATGAAATGCCACAGATACAAAAAGTAGGAGCGCGGCAATGGCACCCTTCATCCAGTAGGACAATAATGGAAGGTCAGGAGCTATCTTGGGAAAATAATAGGCTGATAGAGACCAGGTAATCAGACCGAATATTATGAACCATGTAAAGTGCACCTTTATGGGAATACCCATAATAGAACCAATCTTCCAGCTTCCATGAAAAAGTCTGTTCATAGTTCACCTCCATCCCCTTTATTGAGTTGTCTGTGTTAGCAGACAAGGTACCCTCCAGAGAAACATATTCAATCATTACCTATGATATTTAGCTGTTAAAAACCTACCCGACTCGAGATATTCAATGGCATTATTGATATCCTTTTTCTTGCCAATCAATAAGAGGATATCCCCTGTCTTAAGGACAAAATCAGGCGGAGGATTATGGGTTATCTCCTCTCCCCTCTGCACAGCAATGATAGTCACACCTGTCTCTGCCCTGAGGTGAAGTTCCCTTATAGTGTGTCCATCTATATTAGAGTCTTTTTTAATCAGATATGTCTCTGTTTCTATGTCCTTAAGAAACTCATGTCTTTCGGCAAGGTGTTTTCTCGGAAGTTCCACTGTCCTTAAGGCGCTGTAATGGTCTCTTCTTATATTCTCAATATGTTCAGCTATCACATTCCTCGGCACATGATAGTGATGAAGGACCCTTGAAAATATCTCTATGGATGTCTCAAATTCTTCGGGAATCACCTCATTGGCACCGAGCTTTATAAGGTCATCAACCTCTGCGATGTATTTCGTGCGAACGATTATATGGATAGAGGGATTTTCCTTTCTTGCAATCTGGACAATCCTGCGGGTAGCTGCTGGGTCTGATATGGCTATCACAAGGATCTTTGCCTTCTGGATGCCCATCTTATGGAGTATATCTGCTGATGTCCCATCTCCATAATATATGGGTTCTCCTTTCTTTTTCATTTTTCTTACTGTATTTGCATTGAGTTCTAAAACAACATAAGGTATTTCTGATTCTCTTAAGACCCTTGCAAGATTCCTTCCATTGATACCAAATCCAATTATTATCACATGGTCTGATTTTCTTGTTGAAGCCTCTTCCCTCGTTCTCTTTCTTTTTATCTTCTCAAAGCTTTTCAACGGCAGGGTAGAAATCAGATATTCAGAGACACGGGGCGAGACAATGATAATAAAAGGAGTCAGGAGCATCGTAATAACTGATGCTGCTAAAAAGGTCTGGTATCCGAAGTCCTCAAGAAGCCCTGCCTTTTTTCCAGCAAGGGCAAGGACAAAGGAGAACTCACCAATCTGGGAGAGATAAAGACCGCTCAGAAGGGATATCCTTAATGTCTGCCCTGTGAGTTGAGATGACAAAGTTGTTATTGTAGACTTGATAATAATTATAGAAAAAACAGCACCAAGAACCGTAAGCATATTTTCTCTTAGAAAATTAATATCCATGAGCATACCAACAGAGATAAAGAAGAGACCAATAAAGCTTTCCTTAAAAGGCATTATATCTGCTATTGCCTGTGAGGCATATTCAGACTCAGAGATTACAATTCCAGCAAGAAAAGCGCCGAGGGCAAGGGAAAGGCCCAGTTTAGATGTAAAAAAGGCAGTGCCGATGCAGAGTAGTATTATCGTAATGATAAACAATTCCCTGCTTCTTGTTTTTACTATCTCATGCAGTATGAATGGCACAGCCCATCTCGCAGTAATAAGGACTGCACCAAGAAGGGCAAAGGATTTAAGCATTGTCAAAGCGATATTTTGAAAACCTCCACTGTTTCCAGAAAGGATTGGAATCAGAAGCATAAAAGGCACGACACAGAGGTCCTGAAATAGAAGTATCCCAACAGATGTCCTTCCATGGGGTGAATTTATCTCCGCCCTGTCCATGAGGAGCTTAATCACAATAGCTGTACTACTTAGGGCTATGAGAAAGCCATCAAATATGGCTGCATTGACTCTCTGATTGAGACACAAGTAACTCATTATCGCAACTACAATTACTGTTAATGTTACCTGAACCGTGCCACTGCCAAGCACCTGGGCACGGAGCATCATGAGATTTTTCAAGGAAAACTCAAGGCCAATGGTGAACATGAGGAGTATCACCCCTATCTCAGCGAAGAGTTCTACATCATGAACATCTTTAATGAACTGAAATCCATGAGGTCCAAGTACAACGCCCGCGATAAGAAAACCAACAATAGAAGGAATCCTCAGTTTACCAAGGACAAATACCACTATAGCAGAAACACCAAAGATTAAGACCAGAGATTTTAAAAATTCTAGTTCCATATTTTTATGGTAGCATAAATTATGGTTTATTGTTGTCCAATCTTATCATTAATTTTTAGACACTATAAAGATTCCGCGAATCATGTTTAGGAATTATAGGGCAGTTCTATTTCTACTGTGGTTCCTTTGCTATGACCCATCCAAGCTCTATTGTAGAGAGCAACAATACTAATGCCATCATCAATGTTAAAGATATAATCAGTATCCTTTTGAACTTTTTTAATTTTTCAAACATATAGTCTCCTCTGTTTCCTTCTTCTCATCCACTTATCAATCTCTACCACTAATACAACTGTAACAGAAGCTATGAGTATCTGCAACCACTCGTCCATAGTTATCGGCTCTGTCCTGAATACCCACTGTAGGGCAGGCACATATATTACAGATAGTTGCGCAAGGAATGCTGCTATGAGGCTGAAAAAGAGAAAAGGATTACTCAAGGGATTGATTTTGAATACAGATTGTAATTCAGAGCGGCTGTTCCATGCCTGAAAGAACTGGAAAAATACCATGGTTGTAACTGCAACTGTACGGGCCTTTTCGAGGGAAGCACCATCGTTTAAGGCATCGAGGAAATTATATACTACACCTGCTGAGATAAGAAGTCCCACAATTACTGTTCGCTCCCACAAGAGTCGCGACATAATATGCTCCTTAGGATGTCTCGGAGGTCTTTCTATAATCCCTTTTTCTCCAGGTTCAAAGGCAAGGGCTACATCCTGAAGACCATTTGTGACAAGGTTAATCCAGAGTAGCTGGGCTGGTACATAGGGGATGGGAGTTCCCATAATAACAGCTCCCAAAATAGATAGAATTGCAGCAACTCCTGTTGGAATAAGAAAAAAGGTTACCTTACGGATATTATCAAATACTATCCTTCCCTCTTTAACTGCATTAAAAATGCTTGCAAAGTTATCATCAGCTAAAACCATATCAGCAGCCTCTTTTGCTACATCTGTACCTGTTCTACCCATAGCAATGCCTATGTGAGCTGCCTTGAGGGCTGGGGCATCATTTACTCCATCACCTGTTATAGCCACAATTTCTCCATGCTTGAGTAATGCCTGGGTAATTCTTAACTTATGCTGAGGAGAAACCCTTGCATAGACACTTACAGTTTTTACCTTTTCAAAGAGTTCTTCATCGGTCATACCTTCTAATTCTCTACCTGTTAAAACCTCTGCCTTTTCATGTACAATCCCGAGTTTTTCAGCAATTGCCTTTGCAGTAATAGCATGGTCACCTGTAATCATCACAACCCTTATGCCTGCCTTTTTACATCCCTCAATTGCCTCCTTTACCTCTGGCCTTGGAGGGTCTATCATCCCCTGAAGTCCTGAAAAGATAAGATTCGAGGCAATACCAGGACACTCTATATCTTTACAGGTTAACTCTTCAAGGTCGTGGGCAGCTTCTTTAAAGGCAAAAGCAAGTACCCTCATGCCTTCCTTTGCAAAGTTTGATGCGATATGTAAGATTTCTTCTTTATTTATTTCATTTCCGTACATGTCCTTACTGCACATATCTACAATCTTTTCAGGTGCGCCTTTGACAAAAATAAACTTTTTTCCTTTATGCCTGTGAAGGGTTGCCATGTAACCCCTTTCAGACTCAAAGGGGATAATTGCTATTTGTGGATATTTCTCACTTTCTTCTTCCTTGTTCAACCCAGCCTTCATGGCAGATACTATGAGTGCGCCCTCTGTAGGATCTCCATCTACCTTATAAAAGCCATCTTCCTCGTATATATCAGACTCATTACAGAGCATACCTATGCGAAGCATATGTAACAAATTGTCTTTTGACTCTGGATCTACACTCTTCAAGGATACTCCTTCACAAAGGACTTCACCTGATGGATCATAGCCGCTTCCTGTAAATTCATAGATATGTTTTCCGTCAAATGCCAGCTTCACAGTCATCTCATTTTTTGTAAGAGTGCCTGTTTTATCAGAGCCAATGACTGTTGTACTTCCGAGGGTTTCGACAGCAGGAAGCTTTCTTATAATAGCATTCTGTTTTGCCATCCTCGCTACTCCTACTGCCATTGCAATTGTTACAACTATAGGAAGACCTTCAGGTATAGTTGCTACAGCAGCAGCCACTGCCGTCATAAACATGTCCTTGGCGCTTTCTCCAATCAGCAATCCTATTAGAAAAAGAATGGTTGAGGCACCAACGACAATAATGCCTATAGTCTTTGCAAAACTATCTATCTTTTCTTGAAGGGGTGCCCTTACAACGGTTAATTCTCTAACCTCTTTAGCAATCTTCCCTAAAACTGTTTTTTCTCCCGTTTCTACAACAACTCCTTTAGCCCTTCCGCTTACTACAACGGTTCCCATGAAAGCCATGTTTCTCTGATCACCAGGCGTTAAATTCTCCTGTTTTATAGATGCAGTAATTTTTTCAGCAGGAACGGATTCACCTGTAAGCATTGCCTCATCAATTTTTAGTTCGATTGTATGGATTAAACGAATATCTGCAGGGACTTTCATCCCAGATGCAAGAAGGACAATATCTCCTGGAACAAGCTCTTCACTATTTATCTCTTTTTCTTTTCCATCTCTAATAACCCTTGCCTTTGGAACCACCATCTTCTTTAATGCCCTAACGCTCTCTTCTGCCTTATACTCTTGGATAAAACCTATAATGGCATTAAGGATAACTACGGCAAAAATGACCCCAGAATCTATATATTCTTTCAAGAATATTGTCACTACTCCAGCAATAAGAAGTATATAAATCAAAGGACTTTTAAACTGATGAAGCAGAATCTTAAGCTTGCTTATCTTTTCTTCTTCAGCAAGTTTGTTTGGGCCGTATTTTTCAAGACGCTGTCTGACTTCAGCCTCTGAAAGACCGTGTTCTGAAGTTTTTAAGTGCTCAAAGATCTCTTTTACATTTAATTGATACCAGTTCATTTCTCACTCTCATCACAAATCTTAATAAAAGTGGTGCACATAATGTTTTAGGTTATAGATGTTCAATCTCATCTTTTTCTTCACCCTTCAGCTTCTTTTCAAGGTAATCCTTTGCAATATCCCTTCCGCCGAGACCGAAGGCAATAGAAAGGGCGAGAACAATTCCACCAAAGACTATTGCAAAGGCAATAATTATCGTCTCCCTTCCTATTCCCAGTTGCTCAAGCGCCATTGTGGCTGCAAGAAGGAATATGGTCAATTTTACAAATCTTCCTATCAATCCTGATGCCTTTAATCCTGCATTTACCGAAGCTATAAGGGCAGCCCTTCCAAAGAAATTACTCAACAGATAACCTATCAGGATGATAATAACTGCAACAAACAGATTGGGCAGATAAAGGAAGAATCTTTCAAGAAGCCTCTCTATTGCTGGGACATTGAGGCTACTGAGAGAGATGATCAAAAATATGAAGAATACAAGCCATCCTGTGATCCGTCCAGCAAGGGAAGAGGGTTTATCCTTTATGCCACCTTTTGTAAGGATATTATTGATCCCATGCCTTTCAGAAAATTCATCTACCTTTAATATCCTGAGCATCTTAGAGATTATCTTCTTTGTTAACCATCCCAGGAACAGTCCTATTATCAGCAGCAATATCGCTGAGATCAGATTAGGTAGAAACAGTATAAACCTGTTTAAAAACCCTTCTATCGGCTCTGATATGAGCCTTTCAAATATATTCCTCATCTCACACCTCCCATTTATTGATAAGAAAGTCTTTCTTGTTCTCAAAGATAATACAAAGGTTTTCTATCTTCTCCTCAACCTCCTCTGCATCACTCTCCCATGTCTCAAGCACAAAAGATGCTGTTCTTCCTATATAAAGCGGTGTCAGCGATTTAAGAAGATGTTCTTTGTTAATCAGCTTTTTATGGGCTGCAATGGCAAAACTGTAAATAATCTCAGCCCATACATCATCAGGTATATGAAACTCTTCTTTTGGGAACTCTCCTGCCTTTCTTAAAAAGCCTATAATTTCTCTATCAAGAAATTCTTTCCATATACCCAAGAGCTCCTTCACACCGAGCCTGAATCTATCGAGCATCCTGTCCACATTTACATTTACAGGCTCAACTCCTACAGCATACTGAAAGCCATAGGTATTAACTGGTTCAGATCCCTTTACCTTCTTCCATACATCAGAGTATGTCTCCATAAGATCAAAGGCTGAGCCAACAACCTGATAAAGCATTGCGCTGAGATCCGTACCCGGGTCTTTAGGATCGTGAATCTTTGCTCCAAGAAATGATTGGCATACCTTGAAATTATTGGCAATTGCAGTGGTTGTCATCCATATGTCTATTCCGTATCTTGCAACATCTGTTTCCCATACATCCTTTTCGAGATAAAATTTTGCAAGTTTACCCGAAAACCCGAAATCGCCGCCAATGGGCTGCCTGATTCTTTTGCCGTACAACGCCCTTGTTAAGGGATATATTATGCTGTTAGTTATTGTACCGTCAAATTTATGTCTGTGATAAAGGGGTGCAACATAATCAAAGCCTCCTTCTATAACAGGCTTAATAAGAAGCTCTATCCATTCAGGGGTAATACTCCTTAAATCAGAATCCACAACAGCACATGCTTTCACATTAAGGGCTGACGCAATCTCGAATATTGTCCTGAAAGCACTTCCCTTGCCAGGAATGCCATGATATGGCGTTGTTATCTTTAAAGTTGGTCTTACCCTATGATGAAGGAGAATCGATTGGAAATCATCAATAGTGGCTTTCTGAACAACATCCATCGTGCCATCAGTAGAACCACCATCAGAATTTACAAGCACGCATTTCCTGTCAGGAAAATACTTGGCAAAACCTGCTTGCACTGCCCTCACCACATGGCCTATTGTCCGGGCATTGTTATAGCTTGGGATACCAACAAGGATATCAGCCTCTTTTATTTCTTCGAGCTTTTCCCTTATCTCTTTTCTTTCGATAATACTATTCATAGCTTAAGGATAAATCCTTATACAGGCGATATTCACATTTTAATCAAAGTCTCCTGCCGGTTTCCTCATCAAATATGACAATCTTATCTTCCGGAAATTCCATAAATGCCTTATCACCTGGGTTTATCTCCTCTCTCAATGCAGCCGTTCCTTTAATCTTCGTATCCTTCCATATTACATCTACCCAATTGAAGGAACCTGCAGGTTCACTTAGCAATACGGAAACCTCGATGCATCTTTCGGATTTTTCAAAAGAAACTTTTATATCCTCAGGTCTTATACCTACTATAACTTTATCGCTTTGTGGTATCTTTTCAAGGGAAGGTGACAGAATCAGTCCATTACAATCTATTTCTATGGGCTCATAACTCCGAACATAAGCAGGGATAAAGTTCATAGGAGGGCTACCTATGAAACCAGCCACGAAGATATTTGCAGGCCTTAGATATACTTCGTAGGGGGTTCCGCACTGTTGTATCTTCCCTCCATAAAGCACTGCTATCCTGTCAGACAGACTCATCGCCTCTGCCTGATCATGGGTTACATAGACAGTAGTTATTTTCAACTCACGATGGAGTTTTTTAAGTTCTGCCCTCATCTCGATCCTCAACCTTGCATCGAGATTTGATAGTGGCTCATCCATCAAAAAAACCCTCGGTTTTCTTATTATCGCCCTGCCGAGGGCAACCCTCTGCCTTTGCCCTCCCGACAGAGAAGCAGGTTTCCTGTGGAGGAGTTCCTCGATGCCTATAACTGATGCTACCCTCCTTACCTCTTTATCTATTACATCGGCTTTTATTTTCTTCATTCTTAAAGGAAAGGCTATGTTTTCATAGACTGTCATGTGAGGATAAAGGGCATAACTCTGAAACACCATCGCTACATCCCTGTCCTTCGGCTGGACATCGTTCATAACAACGCCATCAAAATATATCTTCCCTTCTGTTAAGGGTTCGAGACCAGCAATCATATTAAGGATTGTAGATTTACCACATCCGCTTGGCCCTACAAAGGTAAAAAACTCACCATCCTTTATGGTCAGATTGAGTTCTTCTATGACCACTATATCCTTAAATCTCTTTTTCACATTCTCGAATCTTATTTCAGCCATACCTACCCTTTCACCGCTCCTGCTGTCAATCCCTCAATAATCCTTCTCTGGAATGCAAAAACCAGGACTATTAATGGAATGGTAACAACCACCGATGCAGCAGCTATATCTCCCCAGGGAACCTCATGAAGGCCTGGAAAGAGGGCAATGCCTACTGGTATAGTCCTTGAGGCAGTTGTTGATGTGAATGTCAAAGCAAAAAGGAATTCGTTCCATGAGAATATAAAAACGAGTATAGCTGTAGTGAATATCCCGGGTGCGGACAATGGAAGCATTATTCTGTAGAATGCCTGAAACTTGGTGCATCCATCAATCCTTGCCGCACGGTATATCTCATCGGGTATCTCCCTGAAAAAATTTACGAGAATCCATATGGAAAGGGGAAGTGAAAAGGTAGTGTATGTGATTATGAGGGCCCACCATGTATCTCTGAGACCGAGGCCTCGGATTATTATATAGAGGGGGCTCACTGTGGCAATTGGAGGAAACATGGAGACCGATAGGATAAAACCGAGGATTAATGCCTTGTATCTAATCCTGAGCTTCGCAAGACCGAAGGCTGCGAGAGAGCCGATGGCAAGGGATAAAAGGGTTGTGGAAGTTGCAACAACCGTACTGTTTAAAATAATCCTCAGAAAGGGATGCCCCTTAAAAACGGAGATATAATGATCTGTTGTCGGATTTTCTGGCAGAACAGGTGGTATCATAGTCAGTTCATAATCGGGTTTCAGGCTTGTTATAAACTGCCACATAAGGGGAGCAAGACAGTAAAAGATAACAATGCCCACTAAAAGATAAAATCCTGACCTTTTCATTTCATTCCCCTGCTCAGTAGTTTCACATAAAATAAACTTATCCCGCCAGTACACAAAAAGACTATCACCGAGAGGGTAGATCCGTATCCGAACTGAAGCGTCTGAAAGAGCACCTTGTATGCATATATGGATAATGTCTCAGTGGTATTTGCAGGACCACCACCAGTAAGTACATATACTGCATCAAAGACCCTGAAGGCATCGAGGGTTCTGAATATAAGAACAACGAGGATAACGGGCTTAAGCAATGGCAGGGTGATTTTTCTAAAAACTGCCCAACTGCCTGCTCCATCAATCATTGCAGCCTGATACAGATCGCGGGGTATAATCTGGAGACCTGCTGTAAGAAGGATTGCGACAAAGGGCGTTGTCTTCCAGACATCCATGAATATTGCTGCGTTCATTGCCCATGAAGGACTGCCGAGCCAGTTTATCTCTGTTCCCAATAGGTAGTTCAATATGCCGAAGTCTGTATTGTAAATCCATTCCCACATCCGTGCAGATACGACTGTAGGAATCGCCCATGGGATAAGAACTATAGCCCTTACAAGGCCCCTGAATCTGAATTGCCTGTTTAATAACAAGGCTATGGAAAGACCAAAAAGCAATTCAAGCGAAACAGATACAACGGTAAAATATGCGGTGTTCTTCATGGCGTTCCAAAACCTGTCATCTCTTAAGAGAAATATGTAATTGTCTAAGCCAACAAACCTTGATATATCAAAGATCAAGAGCCTCCTCTGAAGGCTTAAATAAAAGACATAGATAAGGGGATAAACCGTTACAAGGGACAGTAGAAGTAATGCAGGCACTACAAACCTATTACCTGATTCGGGCTCTTTCATTTCTCAGCCTCTAAGATATGGTCTATATGCCTGCGAGCTGATTTTAATGCCTCATCAGGAGTTTTTATCCCTGCTATTGCGGCACTGAGTTCTGGCTGCAAAACCTGACTCATCATCATATAATAAGGCGAAACAGGCCTCGGTCTTGCATTTAGAAAGACCTCGTATAGACCTACAATAAATGGCTGTTTTTCAATCAAATCCCTGTCTTTATAAAGGGATTTTCTTGTGGGCTTGTAGCCTATAGTGAGTGCTAAAGTTTTCTGGGCTTCTCCTGATGTAAGAAATTTCACAAACCTTTCGGCAGCCTCAGGATGCCTTGAGTATCTGTTTATCCCTAACTGCCAGCCTCCGAGGGTAGAGGCAGACCTGCCTTTTGGGAAGGACGGCATAGGCGCAACCCCTACTTTTCCCTTTACAGGCGAACCATCCTTTTCAAAGATATTCCATGCGTAAGGCCAGTTCCTCATGAAGACGGCCCTGCCACTGCCGAATATGTGTCTTGTCGGCTCTTCGGTGGCTGTAGTTACAAGAGGGGGCGTGATTTTATATTTTGCAATGAGGTCTCTCATAAAACTCAGGGCCTCAATGTTTTCAGGACTATCAATGACCACCTTTCCGTCCTTCAGTATATCTCCACCATTGCTCCAGAAATACTCTAAGGCATTGCACACAAGTCCTTCGTACTGTTTGCCCTGCCAGATGAATCCATAAAGCCTTTTTTCCCTTGATATGATATGTTGCGCAATCTTCACAAGCTCCTGCCATGTTTCAGGCGGTTTAAATCCGTATTTCTGGAGCAGGTCTTTTCTGTAATACAGGACCCCTGCATCTATATACCATGGGATAGCATAAACCCTCCCTTTATAAGAAACCGCCTGCATGGGCCCCTCGAAGAATTCATCTCTTTCCTTTTCTGAGAGCAAATGACTCAAATCCCTCAGCCATCCTGCCCTTGCAAACTCAGGTACCCATATGACATCCATACTGAGGACATCAAAGTCTGAGCTCTTTCCTTCAAGGTTTATTACATAGAATTGATGTTGTTCATCTGTAGAGGCAGGAAGAGTCTCGTCTTTAATCTTTATACCTGGGTTTTCCTTCTCAAACCTCTCCAGTAATTGCCTGAATGGTTCGGGGTCACCTGCTATTTTTCCGTGTTTGAATATTATGGTTACGACGTCTTTTTTATCTCTATCCGCTTTTGCACAGTTTATAATTATAAGAAAAATGAGCAAAGAAGGCAGCAATCTTCTCATCTGTTCTGCGCCTCTTTTATCGTATTGTATAACATCACAAGAAAGTCCTTGACCTCTCCTTGATTTTTAATATAATAATCCGCATTGACGCTGCCGCCTATGGAAATGGACAGCCCCCTATTCTTTAAAATCCTGTATGCATCTTCATCTGTGGTGTCATCGCCGATATAGACAGGTAATCTGCCCTCTCCCATATTCTCTACTATCCATAATACGGCATCCCCTTTGTTCCATATATGGACAGGTCTTATCTCAAAAACCTTTTTACCTATAATAAATCTGAAATCATCCTCATATTCCTTTGCAATCTTCTCGAATATTCTGAAAATCTCGCCAACCTGACGAACATTAACATTCCTGAAGTGCAGACTTGCCGTAATTCCTTTATCTTCTATCAATACTCCTTTTATATGAGATGTCTCTATTTTCAGTCTTTCTAAAAACTCTTCCAGTAAACGCCTATTTTCCTCTGACCCCTGACTTATAATCACCTTCTTGCCATCCCATATCTCCGCCCCGTTATTGCCAGCGTAGATTATGTCTTCGATTCCGACCCTGGCCTTCACATCTTTAAGTGCCCTGCCACTTATAACGGCAATTGGAATGAGTTCCTTTAATTTGAGCATCAGAGAATGCATCTCATCCGAAATAACCGCTTTATCTGGCTCTCTGACAATAGGTGTTAATGTGCCGTCATAATCAAGGAACATAAAAATGTCCTTATTAAATATCCTCTTCTTTATTTCGCCCATGTTGTCGAAAAGATAACAGCATTTCTTGTTTTTAACGGCTGCTATGGTGGCTATTTCGTTAAGTATATCGATTATCCACTTATGTATATTGTTTTCGCTGACCTGTCTTCTCAGCGCCGCCATCCTGCTGATCTTTTCATTATCTGGCATTGTCAGAGCCGTCTTTATGCACTCTGAAAATTCTTCGAGGTCATAAGGGTTCACTAAAATAGAGCCTTCGAGTTCCTCCGATGCACCAGCAAATTCGCTCAATATAAGCACTCCCTTCTCGTCGGTCTTTGAAGCAATATACTCCTTTGCCACAAGGTTCATGCCGTCGTAAACAGAGCTTATTATGGCAAGATCTGCCATTCTGTAGTATGCTACAAGGTCCTTATGCTCAACCTTTGTATCAATGTAGATAATCGGCTTCCAATCACCAACTGAATATTTCTCATTAATCTTTGAGACCAGCTCCTCAACTGCCTTTTTATAACTGATATAAGGCTCCCTCATCCTCGTTGGAACAGCAATCTGAATAAAGGTGAATTTTCTCCTGAATCTCTCATATCTATCAAAGAATAAATCTATGGCCTGAAGCCTCTTTATAAGAGCCTTTGTATATTCAAGCCTGTCAACACCGATTCCTATATAAACCTTCTCAAGTCCATATTTTTCTTTAAGGCTTTTCATAAGCTTTACTGTACGATCTGAGGATGCCATATCATTGAACTTATCAAAATCTATGCTTATGGGAAATGCCTTAAGCCTTGTTGTATGTCCTTTGAAATTAATGGTTGCTTTGCTGTAATCAATATCAGCATCAAGACATTCACTCACGCACTCCATAAAATTCTTCATAAAAAGGGGAATCTGAAAACCTATAAGGTCATTACCGAGCAAACCTTCAAGGATCTCCCTTGCCTGAGGACAGACCCTAAAGACACTCCAGTCAGGCCATGGAATATGCCAGAAATGTGCTACAGTTAATTCGGGCTTTTCATTTCTCAGCATTCTGGGTACAAGACATAAATGGTAATCATGAACCCATACAATGGAATCTTGATCTGCTTCTTCAAGAACAGCATCGGCAAATACCCTGTTTACCTTTTTATAATCCTCCCAGAACCTTTTTCTGAAATAAACCCTGTCGAGGGTAATGTGGCAAAGAGGCCATAACACCTGATTCGAATATCCATGATAATAATTTTCGGCTTCGGATGGGGTAAGCCAGACCCTTTTCAACATATAAGACGGATTTTCCGGCGGAACCAGCACAAGGTTTTTGCTGTCCACAACATCCCTATCTCCACTGCCGCTTCCCCAGGCAACCCATATCCCGCCCGTGACCTTCAAGACATCATCCAGTGCAGAGGTGAGTCCGCCTGCCGGTTTTTCAACCTTGATGCTTAAGCCGGTCTTTTTATGAATATAAGGCTCTCTGTTAGAGACTATCAACAGTGACTTTTCTGGAAAAGTCTCTTCTATGAAGGCCTTCAACTTGCCTTCTATCATAACTCCAGAATACTCCATCCTCTATTCTCCATTGCATACCATAAACAAAGATAATCCCTTATCTGTCTCGTAATAAGAAAGTTATTTCTCACATAGTCCTTACCTCTCTCGCCCATTGTCCTGGCCATTTTGGGATTGTTAAGTAATTGCCTTATTCTGAAGGCAGCACCCTCTACAGATTGGACAAGAAAACCAGTAACACCATGTATTATCTGAAGAGGTATTCCGCCTGTTGCGCCTCCTATAACAGGTTTCCCCTTCCACATGGCTTCGGATACCGTTAAGCCGAATCCTTCCTTCAGGGATTTCTGCAACACAACAGTTGCAGCCCGCTGAAGGGCATTGATATCCTTGTCGCTGAAAGGTGGTAGAAGTAAAATGAATATATCGGGATCGTCAGATGCATAATCCTGAACCTCTTTAAGCACAACCTCTCCTTCAGGGTCATCTGTTGCCGGACTTCCTGCAAGGATAAGGATACAGTCATTATACCTCTTCACAGACCTGTAAGCCTTAATCACACCTATAGGGTCTTTGAATCTGTCAAAACGGGAGACCTGAAGTATAATAGGCCTGTCCTCAGGTATATGGAATTTATGCAATGTTTCGCTTATCTCCTCATCCGTCAGCTCCCTGTTTTTTTCACTAAGAGGATCTATGGAAGGTGGTATTATGAACTCATCTATACCCATTGCCCTCGCAAATCTTGCTACTGAAAAAACAGCGGCATCGTATTTCTCACAATAACCTCTGAGATAGTCGCAGACCTCCTTTACAGGATTTGATAAGTCGATATGGCATCTCCATATCCATCTGCCTGATTTCCTGAATTCAATCAGCGGTGCAGGTTGTGGGTCGTGTATTAAAACCGCATCTGCATCGAGATTGAGTCTTTCGGCATTTCTTTTGTTTACCTCGTAATGATACTCCCACATGTCTTTGGTAATATTCTCATAATTACCCTGAAGTGAGTTATGAATTTTCTTTGTTATGTCAAAAAATCTTTCATCTCCCTCTATCACTTCCCATCTTGCATCAATACCAATTTCATTAAGTATTGGTATCATCCTGTGGAGTATCTCAGCAACTCCTCCACCAGCCCGCGTGGAGTTTATGTGAAGGAAAGACCTGCCTTTCAGCTTTTCACCAAGCCTTTGCAGGATTATTAAGTCTCCTTTCGGGACTATCCCTGAATATTGAGAAATCATAACTTTATAATCTCCCACATATCTTTACTCACCTCTTCTTCAACCGCCTTTGATATATGTTCCCTTATCCCTTCTATGCTATGCATAAACGGGTCAATTGCCCTTATCTTCCTTGCCAGTTCCTCCTTCTTGAGGGCCTCTTCAAACCACCTTGAAAAGTCGTCCATTCTCCCACCAAGCCGCACTCTTGCCTCATAGAAATGATAGTAAATGGAACTCGGTTCAATGTATTTTATTGCAATAAGGAATTCCGCAAGATTCTTGACCTTAACACCAGCAGAGTATATGAAGGTTATAGTCTCATTGAAATAAAATTCGTCATTAGGCATTGCCTCCCTCGGCTCAGGAAACTCTTTCAGATAATCTTCTATTACATTTATGAGCTCCTTTCTCAAAATACTAATATCATTAAATGCAAAAGGGTCTATGTTTGAAAGCTTTTCTGATAGAGCTCTTTCCTCAAGGCTTTCGCCTACCCACTGGGCAAAGTCATTGCTGTATTCAAGAAAGTGTCCCTTCAAAAAATACTGATAGGTATGATGGAATATAGACTCATCACTCACCACAGATATCCCCTCTACCAACTCTTTCAGATTCTTTGCCTTTTTCCCTGTTGATTTAATAATACTCACGCACTGTTTAAATTCGAAAGGTTCAATCATTTCTGCCATCCCTTCTCTTCCCTTAGATAAACGGTCCTATGTGGGAATGGAATTTCTATGCCTTCTTCCTTAAATCTCTTGAAGATCCTCTTTCTTAACTCATGCTGTACAAGATACTGGTCTACAAATTCCTTAACCTGACATATAAGTGTAAAGTCAAGGGAGCTATCGCCAAAGCCTGGTATAAACCTTACAAAGGGTTCAGGTTCTCCAAGTAGTCCTGGAACTTCACCAACAGCCTTTTTTGCCTCTTCTACAAGTATCTTTTCGACCTTTTCAGGATCAGAGGAATAACTGACGCTCACAGGAATTAATAAGGACATCCTTTTTTCAGGCAGATAATAGTTCGTAACGATGCTCTGAGCAAGCTTGCTATTTGGAATTACGACTATATTATTCGGGAGCATCCTTATCCTTGTTGTCCTCCATGTGATATCCTCCACATATCCCTCCTGTCCTGTCTCGAGTTTTATAAAATCTCCGACCCTTATGGATTTTTCGACAAGGATATGGATACCTGCAAAGAGGTTCGCCAGAGTATCCTGAAGCGCAAGGGCTACAGCAAGACCGCCGACACCAAGGGCTGTAATAAGTGGGGTTATTGAAATACCAAGAACGGTGAGTATAATCAGAAAGCCTATAACGAGGATCGTCCCCTTCAATATCCCGTATACAAGGCCCGTAGTCGGGATTGGTAATTCAGACTTCTGAACATAATCTCTGAATATCTTACCTGATAGATTTGCGGTAGCAATCGTGATGGAAAATATTACGATGATATGAATGACCTTGCTGAAATAGAAAATATATCTTTCCGGAAGCTTAGAAACAGAAACACCTATGTAAAGTCCAATCGCAATGCACCAATATAATGAGGGTACCTTAAAGGCCTTGATTATAATGTCATCTATCTTTGCCTCTGTCCTTTCTGCCCATTTGTGAAGAAGGCTGAAAACAATTGCTCTAAGGGCAAAAAGTATTGATGTGGATACTATACCTAAAGCAACCGGTATCGTTATGTCCTTTAACTCAATATTCATCATCCCTCCACTTTCTTATAACTAATTTTTACTTATTATCCTCTTCGACGGCCTCCCGTATCTTCTCAAGGATATCTGGTATTGCTGCTGTCACCCTATCCCAGCTTGCAATCAAAGGAACTCCAAGGGGGTCTTCTGTTATTATCTCTGCTGCCTTTTTAATCCCATGTGTGAAGGTCTCTACAGCAAGGCTCTCAGCATGCCTGTCAAATATAAGGCCGTTTATTAAGGCATCGTCTTCGTATCTCTTAAGCATATCCTGAGCAGTTCTTGTATATGTAGCAACAAGGGTTTTAAAGAATCCATCAGAAAAGACTATTCCTTCAGATGCCAGCGTTCTAAAAAGGGATTTACATATATCAACACACATCTTGTGAAGCCCTTTTGTTGCATCCTCCGGAGACAGTTCCTGATGTTTATGCTCATAGTTTTCTGCAATATCAACCTGACAAACCCTTCTCAAAGATGTGTTCCTGTATACCTCTGCAAGTACTCCGACCTCAAGACCCCAATCACCTGGGATCCTGATCACCTTTGCAAGGTCCACATCCATGGAAAACTCGCCTGCAAGAGGGTATCTGAAGCTGTCAAAGAATATGAGTATGGGTAAGTGACCCAGAATCTTCTGCAATGATCGTATCAGTGGTGTAACAAGCAGTCTTGTCACCCTTCCATGAAGCCTATCAGTTACCCTGCTGTAATAGCCCTTACAAAAGTCATAATCAAGACTCGGGCTCGTAACAGGATAGCAGAGCCTTGCAAGCATCTCTCTACTGTAAGTAAGGATATCACAATCATGAAGAACTATGGTCTGAAACCTTTGTTGCGAAAGGACATAGCCATAGGCCATCCATGCAGATCTGCCCTTACCATGTTCTCCTGTTGGTAGTTCAGCCTTTTCAATTAGTTTATATATCTCGCTTATTCTTGGTCCTGTGTTCCAGATAATGCTTACCTTCTGTGGCAGGATAGAGAAAAACTCTTTTGTATGTCTGAATTCTTCCTCCGAGGCAGGTCCAAGGGTGACTATAATTTCTTTTATATATTTGACTTCTTGAAGTTCTCTCACAATGCCCTTCAAAGCCTCTCCTTCAAGTTCACTGTAAAGGGAAGGCAGAACAAGGGCAATAGGCCTTTCATTGGCATACCAGGAAAGCTCTGCCTCTATCTTTTCAAGATTAGTCCTTCCGAGCCTATGAAGGGTTGCAACTACACCTGTTTGATAAAAGTCTGACATCACTCACCTCCATGAAAAAAATTTGGCTGAAAAGAACAGATAATACAACCGAAAGAGTTCAAATGGATGTAACAATTTAGTTTTTCCAAAATTCTACAGCATGGCTGGCTTTTCGGCAAAATTTAAACTACCTTGTCTCAAAATCGGAGGCTCCTTTATGTCTTCATGCCTCATCTTTAATTTATCAGCCGTGGCTGTCTTCAGGACAGCCACTCCCTGCCAAGACCCGTGAAATTTTGTCTCAAAGCCAGCCATGCTATATCCTATTTGCGTTATTGGAGAAACTCACCTGTTACAAATGGATTAATCCTGCTTTTTAATATACCTTCTTATCCGTCTTGAGAATACAATAATTGCTGATATAATCATACCAGCAAACACAGAGAGAAATATCACTATCGAAAGGGATGCATCAAATTTCCAGTTGAGAAAAGATATAGTAACAGGAATGGCATTCTGAACTGCAAAGATAACAACAAAAGCTATGAGTATTAATAAAATAATCAGAACCACACGGCAGTCTCCAAGTTTTTAATATACTATCAAGACTGTATATAGACAGTCAAGAAAAAACCTCTCTCACCTCTGAGGTGCAGTTTATTATGTATTTCAAGCTTCGGTATAATTTAGATATGAAACATATTTCGCATAAAGAACTGCTCATCGAAATATTTTACACTGGATTAAAGGCTGTTGACCCCTATAATGCAGTAAAGCTCTATAAGGATAAGCTCTGTTCTGTTTATCAAGAAGGCAACTTTAAAAAACTTATCCTTATAGGCTTTGGTAAGGCCTCGTGTTCTATGGCAAAGGCGATTGAAGATAATCTTAGAGATTTGATCGATAAGGGCGCCATCATAACAAAATATGGGCACAAAATAGTGCCGAAGCACGCCAGTGCAATAGAACATTATGAGAACAAAATTATTCCTTTAAAAAATTGTTGCTCTGCTACTCTTTTGCACTGTTGTACTATCTTTGAGGCAGGACATCCAGTACCTGATGAAAATGGTTTGAAAGCAACAGAAGAGGTTATTAAGCTTCTTAAAGATGCGGGTGAAGATACACTCGTAGTCTGTCTTATTTCAGGTGGCGGCTCTGCACTCCTTGTATCACCATGCGAAGGAATTTCCCTTAAAGAAAAACAGCAAATAACAGAACTGCTTCTCAAGGCAGGAGCAGATATATACGAGCTCAATGCTGTAAGAAAGCACATATCAAAGGTAAAAGGTGGAAGGCTTGCAGAGATTGCCTACCCTGCAAAAGTAGTCTCATTGATACTTTCTGATGTGATTGGAGACAGACTCGATATTATTGCATCAGGACCTACATCACCTGATATGACAACTTATAGCGATGCCTTAAAGGTTTTAGAAAAATACAAGTTGGTTGATAAAGCCCCGAAAAACATAATTAATCATCTTAAAAAAGGTTCAGAAGGCTTTATTCCTGAGACACCTAAAAATGACAACCCTCTCTTTAAACATGTGGAAAATATCATAATCGGCAGTAATAGAAAAGCACTTGAAGCGGCAAAACAAAAAGCAAAAGAATTAGGCCTTAAAGCAGAGATAATCACCTCTGAACTGACAGGTGAGGCAAGGGATGCTGGCAGGTGGCTTGCCAGAAAGGCCCTTAATCTATTAAGCGAAAAATGTAATGAGAGAATCTGCATTATCTCTGGTGGAGAGACAACCGTTACGGTCAAAGGCAACGGCATCGGTGGCAGGAATATGGAGCTTGCCCTTGCCTTTGCTCTGGAGATAGAAGGCATTGAAGGGATTACACTTCTCTCAGCAGGGACAGATGGAACAGATGGGCCTACAGATGCAGCAGGGGCAATCGTGGATGGTGAGACTATTAAGAGGGCAAAGGCTATGGGCATAAATCCCCTTGAGTATCTAAACAATAACGACTCCTACAGTTTCTTCAAGAAGATTGACGGCCTCTTTATCACAGGACCGACAGGAACGAATGTAATGGATATTCAGATAGTGGTGATTGGATGAAAAAATTTATTGTCTTTACTGACCTCGATGGCACATTGCTTGATGCAAAGACCTATTCCTTTGAGCCTGCACTGCCTGCGATTAAACTGCTTAAAGAAAAAGAGATACCCCTGATTATCTGTTCGAGTAAGACAAGAAAGGAGATTGAGTATTATAGAAGAAAACTTGATAATCATGACCCTTTTATATCAGAAAATGGCGGCGGAATATTTATCCCTAAGGGGTATTTTCAGTTGCCGATTCAGAGCTCACAGTTTTCAGTAATCGATGAGGATAATTACCATGTTATAAGGCTCGGTGCTTCTTATTTAGAGCTAAGAAGGGCCTTACTGAAATTGCGAGCAGAAGGATATAATGTAAAAGGTTTTGGGGACATGACTGTTGAAGAGGTTATAAAATTTACAAACTTAAGCATTGAAGAAGCAGAAATGGCAAAGGAAAGGGATTTTGATGAGCCATTTATCTTTAGTGGTAATGAAGAAGAACTTCAGAGGCTTTTTAAATCCATAAAGGCAATGGGCTTCAACTATACACAGGGAAGATTCTTCCATATCCTCGGCAACAGCGACAAAGGTAAAGCAGTATCAATCTTAATTGAGTTATACAAGAGAAGATTTGAAGAAGTCATCACTGTGGCTATTGGTGATAGTCTTAACGATATACCCATGCTTGAGAGGGCTGATTATCCTGTGCTCGTAAAGAAATCTGATGGGACTTATGAGAAATTAATCAGTATTAATGGGCTGATAAGGGTAGATGGAACAGGATCGGAAGGATGGAATCGGGCTATTTTTTATCTGTCAAATCTCCTGAAATAGGAAACTCCCTCACTGCTTCGCCACTAAGAGATGCACATATAAAACTAAAGACTGAAGAATAGTCTATAAGCTACAGGCTGAAGTTTTTGCTACTGAAGACTTTTAAAAAGGCTTCTTAACCCCTTTATTGATATAGAAGCAACTCCTTTCTCTAAGCTTATTTCTTATTGATAAATCTTTTAAACCTTCCAGCAAAAATAATGGTCAGCATAAAAACCATTCCTAGAATCACGGAGATGAATATAACTATTGCGAGAGAGGCTTCGAATTTCTAGAAAAGAAAAGAGACGGTTACAGGTAAAGTATTCTGGAGAAAAAATAATGTTATTAATCCAAGGATAAATAATAAAAGAATGACTATCAACATTATAGCCTCCTTATTACAAAAAGATTTATACTTTAAATTAAACTTTCAGCGTTTAGTTTTGCTTAAAAACAGGCATCTCAAGAGGTGACAATAAATCAATAGATTCCAAATAATCCCTTGCCATTTTCAGGGCCTTCTTGAGTGCCCTTCTTCCGTATAAACCTATAACAGCATAGTGAAAATTTAATCTTATGATATGCCTTAAGATATAGTTCCAGGAATAAAACCTCTTCATCGCCTGAAGGGTTTCCATGTGTAGCATTCGAGGGCTTATTCTTGATGGTCTGAAAACTACATGATGGGCATCGTACTTGCTCCAGTCAGTATGAAGAAGCCTTCCCGAATTGAGCATCTCAAAGAATACAGGTGTTCCTGGCAGAGGGGTAAGCATCAAAAATTGTACAGTATCTATCTTGAGCCTTTTTGCAAAATCTGAAGTTTTCTTAATTGTTTCAACATTATCAGTATCAGCACCAAGGACGAACATCCCATGGATATGAATTCCAGCTTCATGGACTTTATTAATGCACTCAATAATGTCTTCAAGACCCTGTTTTTTATTATAGAGTTTGAGGGTCTCTGGATTTATGGATTCAAATCCGATGTAAAGGGTATGGCATCCTGATTCCGCCATAAGCCTTAATAATTCCTCATCCCTCGCAACATCAATCCTCACCTGAGCAGACCACTGCACCTTTATCCCCTCTTGAATAATTCCCCTAAGAATCTCTTTAGTCCTTTCTTTATGAGCCGCAAAATTGTCATCAACAAAAAATATGGTACCTTTACTTATTCCGACCGCCCTTTTTATATCCTCAATAGTCTTTTCTACTGACCTGTATCTATACCTTCTTCCAAACATCTGTATGACAGAACAGAATTTACAATCAAAAGGACATCCTCTTGATGTGGAGATTGGATAAATGTTTTCTGGCTTAAAACCATGGACTATGGACATATCAGGAAAAGGAAGGCTATCAAGGTCCTTAAGGAGTTCAGCAGGTGGGGTATGAAACACTCTTCCAGAAGGGCCAATGAAGCTTAGGCCTTTTATATTTACAGGGGAAAGGTCTCCTTTCTTAAGGCTTTCTATTAAAGGTAGAATTGTCAGGTCAGCCTCACCTCTCACAACATAATCAGCATGCCTCAGGGCCTCTTCAGGCATAAAGGTTGGATGTGCGCCACCAAGAATAACTGGAATCCCTTTTCTTCTAATTAAATCTGCAAGTTCATATGCCCTTGCTGCTGTTGATGTTATAGTTGAGATTCCCACGAGGTCAGAAGACTCTACAAATGACCAGTCTATCGGAGCTATATCCTCAACAAAGACCTTAACAGTATAGCCTTGATTTTTGAGGATTGTTCCTAAAAGGACAGCGCCGAGCCTCGGGATAGGAAATTTGCTGTATATATGCTCCCCTGGTGAGGGGGCCTCAATAAAGGCAATTTTATTAATTATTGCCATGCCTCATTATACCACGATTTATTCCCTTTTTAATATGAATGCATCAATCTTTGTAATCGCCTCCCCTATACCTCCTACATAATTTGTATAAATACCTGCAAATCCTCTTTTAATCCTATCCACAGTGATAGGATCACCACTTAATTTGTTTCCATTCCAGTAAACCGTCGCCTTTTGGGATTTCACACTTATAGCAATCCTATGCCACCCAGATTTTTTGGGAATGCCGTTAGGTATATCCTTAGGACCCCAAAAATTTAAATAAACAGGATAGTTTCTTGTATCAAGTCCAACATATGCAAGATTTATATTGGGGTCATTTGTTTTAAAGTCACAAACAACCCTGTAAAAATTGCCAGTGATAGGATCTATTAAAAATGCAAGCCCTACAAGAGGACCTTTGTTTCCTTCCGTAATAGGACATGAGGGTATGTATTATTAAGTTTATGAAAGGAGATATGTATTCAGGTGAAATAGATGGTGTTAAGAGGTTATATCCAAATGTTGAACTACATTTAATGGGAAAGGGATTTTGCGGGCTCTACGGTAATCCTTACCCATTTGAAGAACACAGGGAAAATGCACAGAAGGCACTGAAGCTGACAAAAGAAAAGATGATGTCAGGTAATTATGATATTATCATACTTGATGAGATTAACAATGCCCTTCACCTCGGCCTTTTAGATCTGCAACAGGTTATTGAATTGATAGACATTGACAGGTTCAAAGGGCTTATAGAATCTTATATAAAAACCTGGCTTGTTTTCATTCTTGAGTAATCTTTTACCTTCCTTAGGGTCTATGCATGAAGGAAAAAGACCAGATGCAATAAGACCACCAATGACCTTTATAAATTCCCTTCTTCTCATCTCACCTTCCTTGCCATACCAGCTATTGCGATGTTATTAAATCTTTTTAGCTTTTTGATCTCCATATTATTCTTTCTGAACTCTTCAGATATTTCATTCAATTCAAATTCCCCGCCAGCTGGATGCTCTGTTAGAAATTTTACCAGAAAATTCCTTAAAAATGGTCTCAAGGGTTCTTCAAAAAAGAACTCTCCTCCAGGTTTTAAAACCCTCGAGACCTCTTTTATAGCCCTTCTCCAATCCTCCATGTGATGAAGTACTCCAAAGGAGAAGACTGCATCAAATATGCCATCGGGTTCATCTATTGCCATAGCATCTCCAACCTTAAAAACTATCCTGTCCTTTAATTCATGCTTGAGACTTCTTTTTGCCTTTTCTATCTGTCCTGGGTCAATATCTATGGCAATAACCCTTTCTGCCCCAAAAATCTTAACAATTACTTCTGCACCTACTCCTTTACCACAGCCGATCTCAAGACAATAGGAATATCTATCATGAGAAGCCATCTTCTTAAGCAATGGGCCCTCAATATTCCTCAGTAAAAAAGCCCTTAATGGATTATTGGTTATAAGCGTCTCTACAAAATTCAGCCTCAATGTAACCCTTCCTCTTTGGATCGTTTCTTACTTCTATTTTCAGCCACTCTACAATGAGGCTTGTGTATGCCCCTTTACACCTTAATCCTCCTCAGCCTGAGGGCATTTACAACTACTGATACAGAGCTGAAGCTCATGGCAGCAGCAGCAAAGATAGGGCTTAAGAGGATCCCAAAGAAAGGATAAAGGACACCTGCTGCAATAGGAACACCAAGGGTGTTATATATGAATGCCCAGAAGATATTCTGTTTGATATTTCGCATAGTTGCCCTGCTAAGGCGCCTTGCACGGACAATACCCCTCAGGTCGCCTTTAACGAGGGTCACATCGGCACTCTCCATTGCTACATCCGTACCTGTTCCCATAGCGATGCCCACATGGGCCTGTGCTAAGGCAGGGGCATCGTTTATACCGTCTCCTGCCATTGCGACAATCCGTCCTTCGTCCTGCAATCGCTTGATAACCTGAGCCTTTTGATCAGGCAGTACTTCTGCAATTACATCGTCAAGATTGAGCTTCTTTGCTACAGCCTCTGCTGTTAGACGGTTGTCTCCTGTAAGCATAACTATGCGGATACCCTCTTTATGAAGCGCATCAATCGCCTCAGGGGTTGTCTCCTTTATCGGGTCTGCCACACCGAGGAGTCCCATCACTTTATCGTCTAATGCAACAAACATGACTGTCTTTCCTTCAGCATGCATTATATCAGCTTTCTCTGAAAGCACTGTATGGTCAATGCCGAGATCTTGAAGAAGTTTCTGGTTGCCCAGTGCAATTTTATGCCCTTCAATATGTCCAACAACGCCCTTACCTGTTATAGATTTAAACTCCTGAACATCAGCAAGGCTTATACCCCTTTCTTCTGCTGCCTTTACTATTGCTTCGGCAAGGGGATGTTCACTTCCTCGCTCAAGGCTTGCAGCAAGATAGAGTATCCTATTTTGCTCAAATCCTTGAGCTGGCACTATCTCCACAAGCTTAGGCTTTCCAACAGTTAATGTCCCTGTCTTGTCAACCACAAGGGTATCAACCTTCTTCATCACCTCTATCGCCTCTGCATTCTTGAAAAGAACTCCCTGGGTTGCGGCCTTCCCCATTGCAACCATTATGGACATGGGAGTAGCAAGTCCGAGGGCACAGGGACAGGCAATTATTAAGACTGCTACTGCATTTATGATTGCGTGTGCCATCTTAGGTTCAGGGCCAAGCCATGCCCAGATAATAAATGTGAGGATTGCGACTGCCACTACAATCTGGACAAAATAGGCTGAAACAATGTCTGTAAGCTTCTGGATAGGTGCACGGCTTCTCTGAGCTTCTGCCACCATATGAACTATCTGAGAAAGCAGGGTATCTGCTCCAACCTTCTCTGCCCTGATAATCAGCATTCCATTCCCGTTCACAGTCCCACCAATTACATGGTCTCCCTTTTGCTTTTGTACAGGAATCGGCTCTCCTGTAACCATTGATTCATCAACAAAGCTTATCCCATCGACAACAACGCCATCTACGGGTATCTTTTCTCCAGGTCTGACACGAAGGATATCCCCTATCTTTACATGCTCAAGAGGGATATCCTCCTCAATGCCATCTCTCATCCTGCGAGCTGTCTTTGGTGCAAGCCCAAGGAGGGCTTTAATGGCTGCTCCTGTCTTGCTCCTTGCCTTTAGTTCAAGCACCTGTCCCAGAAGCACAAGGGTCACAATAACCGCTGCAGCCTCAAAATATACTCCAACCTCTCCATCCTTCTTGAAGGAATCAGGGAATATGCCAGGTATAAGAGAAGCGATAACACTATATAAGTAAGCAACGCCCACACCAAGCCCTATCAATGTGAACATATTAAGGTTGCGGTTTACAATGGATTGCTCAAAACGCACAAAGAAGGGCCATCCTGCCCAGAGGACAACAGGTGTTGCAAGGATGAGTTCAAGCCATTTTAGTAGTTCATGAGAGACCAGGGCCTTTAATGAAAACCCTGGAATATGCTCGCTCATCGCTATAAGGATCACTGGTATTGTGAGAAGACCCCCGATCCTGAATCGTCTTGTCATGTCAATGAGTTCGGGGTTTTCCTCTTCTGCTTCAGTAATAGTCTTTGGTTCAAGGGCCATCCCACATATCGGACAATTCCCAGGTGAGTCTCGCACAATCTCAGGATGCATCGGGCATGTCCACTCAATTTTACCCATGGAAGAGGTAAGTGGTTCAAGAGCCATGCCACATTTGGGGCATGAACCCGGACCTTCCTGCCTTACCTCGGAATGCATAGGGCAGGTGTAGATCACACCTTTTTCGTGGGGTACAGAAACCTCCTTTATACTTATAAAACTCTCTGGAGCAGCCTCAAATCTATCCTTGCAAATCTTTGAGCAGAAATAATAGGTCGTGCCTTTGTATGTTGATGTAGCGACAGCATCCTTATCTTCTATGGTCATCTTACATACAGGATCAGTTACTTTCATATCCCCTCCATCTTTTAAAGATAGGGTTCATTTCAATGTTTATGCGGATCGGTTTTAGGGACTTCCTTTTCAGGATCCTCTTTCTTTTGTTCTTCTTTTTTGGGTTCAGCAGAAAGTTTTCAACAGGACTGATGACATTTACATGACTGACCACCCTTCTTTGCTACTTTCTTAATGCCCATGCTATCACCTCCTTTCTATTTTAAGGGTTCGATCTACTTCCATCTAATTTCTCCCCAGTCCTTACCTTTATCATGTAATCTATCGGAAACACGGCAATAAGCCCATCTCCTGCAAGACCTGTACGGGCATGTTCGAGTATTACCTTCGAAATCTCTTCGACCCTTTCATCAGGCACAAAGAGTTCAATCCTCTTGTGAATTGTGTAAGGCCTGAATAACTCAACCTGCTCTCCGATTCCTTTAACCTCTGAGAGTGTCTCCAGATAGAGTTCAACAGCCTCCTTTATGTTAGCCATAACTTCCTCTAAGGAATCTCCCTGAGATTGAGCTCCTTCAAGTTCAGGACAATAGGCATAATAACCATATTCATCTTTTTCAATCACTATGCTGACTTATAAGACATACTTTTCCTCCTTTTAAAAATTAAATAAATCTGTCATATTATATCATGCTCATAAACCTTTATACTTTCAAAAAGGGAAGTGATTATCTGAAAAATCAGTAATTGACACTATGTTTATAGTGCTTTATTATGAAAGTAACTCCTTCGGAGTAAAGACTTAAAATTTAAGGAGGTAAAGATGAAAAGACTATTAACATTATTTATACTCATTACTGGATTCAGTCTCATTGCCTATGCAGCAGATTTTAAGGTACCGGCTGAGAAATACAGAAACTGGCACCATGTAAAGAGCATGGTGATATTTGATGAAAAACATCCACTATATAACCCCTTCAGCGGTATCCACCATGTATATGTTAATAACAAAGGGATAGAGACCATCAAAAAGCAGAACGGTAGAAAATTTCCTGATGGCACCAAGATTGCCATTGTATTTTATGAACACAAACCTGCTGATGGTGCCTATGTAGAAGGTGCAAAAAGGATAGAGGCCTTCATGGTAAAGGATTCTAAAAAGTACAAATCTACTGATGGATGGGGTTACTATGGATATGATGGAAGTGGGAAAAGTCTCATAAAGGATATGGCAAAGGACTGCCACTCTTGTCATGCACAGGTAAAGGATAAGGACTTCGTCTTCTCTAACTGGACAGAATAATCTGATAGGCCCTCTTCAATGCTGGGAGGGCCTTTTTGCCCTCCGGTGTTAATCGATATTTAACTGTCACAGGCCTGGAATTATAAACAATCCTTTCTACAATTCCAAGCCCTTGGAGTTCTTTGAGTCTTTGATGTAGAACCTTTTCTCTTAAGCCAAGTATATTTGACAATATCTCTTTTGGTGTAGTTTCCTTGTTTAATCTTTCCATGATTTCAAAGACCCACTTCTTTGAGATAATGGAGACAAAATGTTCAATAGGTAAAGATAACCCGTTGATGTATCTGACCAGTTCATTTAAAAATCTGTCATTTAGTAACTTGTAATGCACTTCTAAGGGATAGGTGTTATTAGAATATTTCTTAATAAGACCGAGTTCTGTCATAATCTTCAGTCTTTCATAAAGCTGCTTTTCATTGATACCCGGGATCTCTTTCTTTAGCTCAGAAGGTCTTTTTGGTTTTTTAGATAATTTTAAAAGGATCATTAAAGCCCATTTACAAAAAAGTAAAGGTTTCTTCATAAACACCCTTGCGAAATTATTAAGCCTTTGACTTTTTAATAACCTTGATTATCTCCTTCATAAATGCTGGCAGGTCAGATGGCTGCCTTGAGGTTATTAGATTCCCATCAACTACAACCTCTTTGTCTTCGTATATAGCTCCTGATTCCTTAAGTTCATCAGCAACTGTCCTGTAGCAGGTTGCATGCCTGCCTTTTAATAAATTTGCAGAGATAAGGGTCTGGGGACCATGACAAATGGCAGCTACAGGTTTGTTCCTTTCAAAGAAATGTCGTGCTATATCAAGGGCATCTTTTTGCTGTCTTATCGCCTCAGGTGCCTTACCCCCTGGAAGTATGAGGACATCATACTCATCTGGATTAACCTCATTGAGGGATTTATTTGCCTCTACCTCATAGCCGTGTTTGCCTTTTATTTTGCCTTTTTTGATTGAGGCAATATCCACATGGATGCCCTCCTCTTTAAGTCTATAATATGGAAAGAGTAATTCCGTGTCTTCAAAGTTGTCTGCACTAATGATTAATGCCTTCATGGGTTTACCTCCCTTATTTTATTTTTGCCTTGTATATCCCATCTTTTGATGTGAAATAAAGATATCCATCCGGAAAAAATTTAACATCCGTTATGCCTTCTTTATGCCTGTATAAGACCTTCTCTTCAACAACCTTTTTATCATTAATCTTCAAACCAATAATCTCACCAGTATTCCATGTACTAAAAATAAACCATTCTTTATAGAATGTTGCATTCGTGGGGGCAATATTTGGTGTGTAGGTTTTAATAGGATTTACAAACCTTTTATCATTACTAAAGCCCAAAACCAAAGGCCAACCATAGTTTTTACCTTTTTCTATAATATTTATCTCATCATCTCTATTAGTTCCATTTTCTGTGATATAGAGATCTCCCCTTTCATCAAAAGCCATTCCAAAAACATTTCTATGACCAATACTCCAAACAGGGCTCCCTTTAAAAGGATTATCCTCTGGTATAGTTCCATCAGGATTAATTCTTAAAACCTTTCCGGCAAGGCTATTTATATCCTGTGATAAATCTACTTCTCTTGCATCCCCAGTAGATATATAAAGTTTTCCATCTGGTCCAAAAGTAAGTATTCCTCCATTGTGTATTACTGCACCAGGAATTCTATCAAGTATGATCTTTTCAGGATTTACTAAAACAACCCGATTGTAAGTTTTAAATCCTGTTGTATATGTATAATAGACATAAACCTTTTTATCCTTACAAGCAATTCCAAGAAGGCCTCTCTCAAATCCTGTTGTGACATCAAACCTCTTCAAAGGTTCTTTCTGAAGCCTGCCTTCTTTTATAATCCTGATAGCACCATTTTTTTCTGTAAAAAGGATAGTATCTTTATCAAAATAACAAAGAGCTACAGGAAAGCTTACATCTTTAATTATTCTTTCTACAGATGTAATCTCAATCCCTTGAGCTTTAGGAATAAAGAAGATTAACAGGTATAAACAAATAACAATTATTTTTATAAAAAAAACTTTTTTCATAATTGGCTTAATTTCATTATTATCACCTTTCAGGCACTAAAACAATATCAAAGACCTCTCCACTCACCTTTTTTCTAAAGTAGAGTTGTGTTGTTAAAGGTTTAAAGCCTTCTGCCTTTATCTTAAAATGAATATGGGCCGGTCTACCGGGATATATGCCCGGAAAATCAGTAACAAATTTATATCTGCCTTCTTTATCAGAAAATATAGTTGCCCGATGAGCATCATCATATACCCCTTCAGGATTTGCGTGCCAGTACTCAATCAGAGCATTAGCAACAGGCCGACAATCAGGATAAGAAAGAACCCTTCCAGAAACAGTCAGACCTGAACCTGTCTTATCTCTTAAAGATGCATTTGATTTATAAAAGGGACCTTCCATATCTGGCCTTGTAGGAGTGCATTTCTCTGAAGCATAGGCAAATGTAGCTATAGTAATAAAAATCATAGATAAAATTATTGAAGACATAAGCCCTCCTTTATTTCACTATCATATCACCAATAACCCTTTCTAACCTTATCATCTCTTCATAATATTCCTTCAAGGTCATAAGATAATCCCTTCTTGACTCTAAATACCTTTTCTGAGCTTCAATAAGATAAAGCATATTAAGTTCCATGGCATTAAAATATTTTCTGGCAAATTCTAAGGCTTCCTTTCGAGCTGGCAGGATCTGGTCCTTTATAATATTTATCTTTTGACTCAAAAATGCAATCCTTTCAAGGATTACTAAAATCTCCTCTTTTATCTCATCAACCTTTGCCTTTAAGCTCTTTTCTGCCTGTCTTAGTCTAAATTCTGCTATTGCTATCTGTGCCTGATTCTGGTGAAAGATGGGTAACTGAAGGCCTATCTCAGCACCAATAGATTCCTCTCTATCAATATCTTTTTCATAAATTGCACCAGCCTGAACATCACTGAATATTCGACTCTTTTCTAATGCCAGAACATTCCTTGCCTCTTCAATATGTATCCTTGCAATCTGAATATCAGGTCTGTTTGAAAGGGCAGCACTTAAGACATATTCATAATCAGGAGGTTTAATAATGTCTTCAGAAAGGACTCCTCTAATCTCATAATCAACCTTTTCTGGGGATAACCCTAATATCCGATTCAGTCTAAAGCGGGAGATTAATAAATCACTCTCTATTTTTGAAAATTCAAGACTGGCTTCTAATACCAAAGCCTCAGCCGTATAAATATCAAGCTCTGTAGCATAACCAAATTCCTTTCTATATATAAGATGATCCCTCAACTCATCCATCTGGTCCTTTATCTTCTCCATCTCATCCCTGATTAAAGATAGTGCTACATAGTTGATATAATCCCTTTTTGCCTCTAAGGTAGTATTTATTATTTCATCTGAAATCTGAAGCATTGTCCTTTGGAGCCTTGAAGCTGCTACCTTCTTTCTTATTGGTATCTGCCAGAGGTCAGCTATATTTATTATTCCACCAAGCTCCAAACCCGTACTTCCGCCGCTAAAAGGAAACTTGAAAAGTGCCTTAAGGTTAGGATTTGTAAAAAATCCTGCCTGCACTAAATCTCCTTTTGCAATACCTATATCTTCAAAAGTTGCCTGAAGTTTTTTATTATTAAGAAGGGCAATCTTTACCGCATCATCCATTGTTAGGCCATCAGAAAGGAGAACTTTCACTTTCTCATCTATGAGTCTTCTATCTTCTTCAGATTGCTCCCATTGGATTTCAGCACCTACCCTTTCTTTAGTAAAGGTAAAGACATCTTCCCATTCCTGTTTGGTCTGTACGCTGGCACATCCTGTGATGAGCAAGATAGCAATAAAAAGATAATATCTCATATCTTTTCCTCCTTTGGATGTCTCCACTTACCATCTTTTTCTTTTGGGATAACATAAAGAAATGTGGTCATCCCTCCCATAGGCATAACACCCATAGGGACATCAGCATGGGCATTCACTGTATGATGTAATTTATGGCAGTGAAGATGCCAGTAACCAGGGTTCCAGGCAACAAATTCCACATCCCGCACTGTGCCGGGCGGAACATTCACAGTATTTCCGGGCCACTGGGCAGATTCAGGTATAGGGCCTCCTTCAGTACCTACTACATACCATGTAAAGCCATGAATATGTATTGGATGGCTATTCTGGTTACTCAGATTGCCAAACCTTATTCTTACTCTATCTCCTTGGTTAACTGTTAATATCTCCGTGCTGGGAGCAGACTTACCATTAAAAGTGAACCAGTTAGGATCTGTGGATGTAACATCAGGATTTTCATTTCCGGGAAGAAGGTGCCACTCCTGAAGGAGGATTGCAAAGTCTTTGTCTATTTTATTTCTGTATTTTTTAGGATGTATCACAAATAACCCACCAAGACCCATAGCAACCTGCTTTTTTTCATTAAATCCTGAATGATACATAAATGTGCCATTTTGATAGAGGGTAAATTCATAAACAAAGGTTTCTCCCGGGTTTATAGGTGGTTGAGTCAGACCACCAACGCCATCCATCTCATTAGGAACCTCAAGGCCATGCCAATGAATAGAGGTAGGCTCGGGAAGCTCATTTTTAACAATTATCCTTACTCTATCACCTTCGTAAGCCTCTATAGTTGGTCCAGGTATTGAGCCATTGAATCCCCAACCTTTTATTTTTTTAGGAAATATCATGCCTGACATTATTCCCTTTGCCCTGTGCACCTTATCCCATATAGAACCTTCAGCAGGCTCTCCATCAAGGATATAGTGTTCAACAGGCTGGGCAATTAAAGTAAAGACCTTCACCTTACCATCCATTTCATAGCCAAGAGGAGGAACATTAGGGGTAATTATACTACCCATCTGTTTACCCATTGATGGAGGTGGAGGTGAGAGCTTGATATTTGGGTCTGCCCATCCTGCAGGCAAATGCATTCTCATATCATGAGGCACAGAGGGCATTTCGTGTCCTTTATGGACATCCTGAGCAAATCCCTTTTTAGTTAAGGCAAGTGAGCCTACTATAAGAGCAGATTTTTTTAAAAATTCCCGCCTTTTCATTTTAATTCTCCTGACAAAGTTTTATTCTACACCTATCTTCATTTCCTTAGAAAAGAGTATCCTTCCAGAGGGTCTCTGGAAGAAACCTGCCTTTTCGGTATTTTCAGTGCCATAAAGCAGTACCGCTGTAAGGCTATAAGTACCTGGCCTTGGAGGTGCTTTTAAAACATAGGTGATCTCTCCTGAAGGAAACAAAAGCTTCTCTTTATCATACTTCTGGTTCATAATCATTACATAATTAATATTTTTGCCTAATCCCCTTATGCGCTTATCCAGCCAATCCTTTTGTATCTCTCCATCCTGTCCTTTTATTACAGGCTCTTCAACAATTAACCAGCCATCAGCCTGAATTGGCCTTGCCTGATTCCTTAACGGCTTATCTACCAGAATAACACCAATAACTGGACCATTTCCACCCTTTGCAACTATTTTTACAGTTATATTTTCTCCAGCCTTTACCTTTTTTGGTGCTGATATAGTTATTGAAGAATTATCATCAATAAACCTTGCTTCTTCAATTATTGTCTCTTTCTGCTCTGCTGTAAGCTCAACATAGGGTGAAGGCACTGATTTAATAAAGGCGTAATGCTTATTTTCAGGTATCTCTCTATTTGAAACTTCTTGTGGAAGTTCTGGTGTATAATCAGTTCTGCTTTGGGCATGGCAGGATGCACAAAAAGGTCCTATGTCTGTGATATAAAAGGGTGAGCCGTTAGGATAACCGTAAGACACTGACGGAATTAAGATCATAATCAAAAACGCAAATACTATTCTTTTCATGCCTAACCTCCTTAGAAGTTAATTTTAAAGTAAAATTCCTAATCCTAATGCTATCTGTATAACATAAAAAAAGATTATCATAATACCGAGAATGTAATGTCTGTTTCTCCATAAATCATCAGTAACAGTAATCCTCCTTGAGATAAGAAAGGTCATAAATACGGACAGCATGATAAAAAAACCTATAATGAAATGGAGAGGATATTCAAAGATGTGGCCATAATCAAGATAAACAATTGCAATTCCTGCAAAAAAGCCTATTGGGCTCACAAATGTAAGGATTGGTCCAAGTTTTCTATGTTTTTTAATATCATGGGGATAAATCCTTCCAGACCTTTTTTCCCTTCTAATCCTAAGCCCAAGAAAGCCTTGATAAAGAATCATAATAAATACAATAGAGTTATAAAGACCATGAAGAAGTTTCAGATAAGCGATTAGTTGTTTATCAATCATCATTAGTTAGCCATCCTTTACATATTGTAATTCATTCAAAGACTATCATCAATTCTTGTTATTAGTAAGCTTCTGGAATTCCTCTTCCAATCTTTTCAATATCGATATAACCTCCTCATCACTTACATCATACCAGTTTTTATAGGCATCTGCTACAGCAAAAAATGGGGTTCTTCTGATATTCAGGCAATATAGTTCATCCACTTCAGGAAGGAGCATACTGACTGTTCTTTCAGGTGCCGTCGGAACAGCCACAACCACCTTACCTGCACCTCTTCTTTTAATAAACCTAACCGCCTCATACATGGTGAATCCTGAGGCAAGGCCGTCATCAACAATAATCACATCCCTGCCTGTGAATTCAGGAAAGGGTCTTTTTTCCCTAAATAACTCGTTTCTTGCCATAACCACCTTTTTTGTCTTCTCCACCTGCCTGTTTATCTCCTCCTCCGCAAGTCTTGACCTCCTTAAAAGCGATTCATTGAATATGACCTCTCCATCAGGGCCTACTGCTCCAAAACCAGCCTCAGGATTGTCCGGAAATTGAATCTTTCTCACTATAATCAAGTCCAATGGAACCATAAGGGCCCTTGCTATCTCATAACCAACGGGCACACCACCAGAAGGTATAGCAAGGACAATCAATTCCCTGCCCTTATACCCAGATAGCATCTCAGAGAGCCTTCTTCCAGCCTCAGCCCTGTCTGTGAAGACATGGACCTCATCTCTCAGTGAAATATCCTCAATCAATCTACCCATTAAGGCTCTTCACTTCCTCTGATACAGTAATAGAAATCTGAAAGGTCATATTTGTTCCAGATATCGGAGAGTCCACAATTAATTACCTTCGAGCTTACAGCAGACCTCTTCCTCTATCTCCTTGCCTGACTGTAATTCCTTATAGACCTGATAGGCCTTCAGTGCCCATTGCTCACCAGGACATCCACCCTCTGTCATAGCAACATTCAGAAACTCGATTAACTCTTCCTGAGTTACTCCAAGCTGATAGGCCATCTTTGTATAGGCCTTTACACAGGGTTCGCATTTTGTAACTACAACTATCGCAAGGGCAGCAAGTACCTTGTATTTCGCTGGCACAGCAGCATCCTTAAAGGTCTCCTCCCTCATTCTCACGAGGCCACCCGTTACTTTTGGGGTGAGCTTCCTCAATTCTGCATAAAGATTTTCTGACATTTCTATATCTCCTTTTATTTGCGTTCTTCGAAATTTTTTATAAATTGCCCAATCTGAACGCCAAGGTACACACACTTGATATCATTCATACAATCATCGGCATCTTTTTTCTCGAGATGTGTGGTGAGTTCATGAGTACCCTTTTTAAATTGAACAACATAGGCATTCTTCTGCTCGTCAAAGCTGAGAGTAACAGATATCCCATGCTCTTGAATCTCAGGATACATCTCCATTATCTTATCTTTCAAGGCAACCATTGTGTACCCCATATAAACCTCCTACGAAAAATTTGTGGTATAAGATTTATATGAATGGGTTTTACCCGTATACATTGCATATGGCAGGGCAGGACAACTCCATTTCACCTGGGCCCATAAGCCCTCATAGGAGTTTGTTGCCTGCCTGCTTAAACCATGATAAGTTGGTTGGGCCCTTAAGCCCTCGTGACCATGGAGGATTGGTCCGCAGGCTCCTGCCTCTGCCTTATAACTCATGGAGGTGTTACTATGAGCA